>Ga0209709_10000060_pt1 | contig 97847 bp, 90 predicted proteins | sample ArcticOcean_MG_C_2_FD_187435 | JGI IMG/M metagenome (GOLD analysis project Ga0209709, IMG submission 187435) | Marine microbial communities from western Arctic Ocean - ArcticOcean_MG_CB4_136 (SPAdes) (version 2) | ecosystem: Environmental > Aquatic > Marine > Oceanic | place: Arctic Ocean...
AATATTGTAATTAATATGGTGAATGATGCCTATACAATTTTGGATATTTCACCTTCAAATAATCAAACAATTATAAAATTATTAAAATAGAATGAATGAACCCAATAAAATAAAACGTGGAGTTGATTTAGAACTTCAAATTGAATCTTTAGCCTACGGCGGAATGGGATTGGCACGTAAAGATGATTTTGTCATTTTTGTAAAAGGTGGTATCCCAGGACAAAAAGTAAATGCTCGTATTTATAAAAAGAAGAAAGGCTATGCCGAAGCTCGTGTACAACATGTCATAACAGAATCACCCAATGCAGTGGAAGCACCGTGTGAGCATTTTGGGGTGTGTGGTGGCTGCAAGATGCAGAATTTATCATACAATGAACAACTGAAAGAAAAATCTAATCAAGTAGAAGATGCTTTTCGACGACTCGGTGGATTTCAAGATTTTAAACTTGATCATGTTGTGGGTGCCGACCCTATTTTTAATTATCGAAATAAAATGGAATTCACTTTCTCGCCCCATCGCTGGGTATTAGATACTGAGCCGGAAGGCGTAGACAGATCTTTCGCAGTAGGACTACATATCCCTGGGCGATATGATAAAATTATAGATATTAAAGATTGTCATATTCAACCGGTCATAGGAAATAGAATTTTAAAAGTGGCCAGAGATGTTTGTTTGGCTCACCCCGATTTGAAGCCTTATGATCCGAAAACACATATTGGTTTTTTACGATTTTTGATGCTCCGTTTTGGCGTAAATACAAATCAAATTATGGTAAATCTTGTTACTGCCTATGATGATATAAATAAATTATCACCCCTAATTGATGCGCTCTTAGAGCAAGTACCCGAAATCACATCCATGGTAAATAATGTAAATACGCGAAAGGCAGATGTTGCTTTTGGTGAATTTGAAACATTGGTTTTTGGGGAGCCATTTATTCAAGAAACTATAGGCGACTTAACATTCGAAATATCAGCGAATTCATTTTTCCAAACCAATACCACTCAAGGAAAACATCTCTATGATGAAGTAGTAAAAGCAGCGGGACTAACCGGGTCAGAAATAGTTTTTGACTTGTATTGTGGCACGGGAACCATTGGACTTTATTTAGCCAATCAGGTGAAAGAAGTTTATGGCTTTGAAATAATCCGGTCCGCATTAGAAGATGCAGAAAAAAATGCTCAACGCAATAAAATAACTAATGCAATATTCCTAAAAGCAAATTTGGATACATTCTTTAAATCGGGGCAATTACCCAGAAGAATTCCAAAACCTGATGTAGTCATTGTCGATCCGCCAAGGGCAGGAATGCACCCGGATATGACCAACTATTTACACAAATTCAAAGCGAAGAAAATTGTGTATGTGTCTTGTAATCCAACCACCCAAGCAAGAGATGCCAAGGTATTGGCTGAAAAAGGATATGAAATTAAATCTGCTGTCATGGTAGATATGTTCCCTCACACCCCGCATATAGAAACAGTAGTGTTATTTTCGAAGTAATGCTTTAGAAAATCGGGACTCGGGGATGTCTATATCAAATGCAATTTCATCAATAATCCATTCCGTTCCTTTGCTGTTTCGCTTTAGTTCATCCTTATAAATAAACCGGGAAGGAAACCATCGTCTCTGCACTTTTTTAATTCCATCCATGGTGGATGTTTTTAAGAGTTTTCCACTTTTGGCATAGAGTTCTTCCTTCATGGGTAATAGGTATTCTTTATCAACCCAGGCCCGGCGCTTCGGGTATGACAACCCTTTAACCTTGGATTCCAGTAGTATGATCCAGTGGTCTCGATCATCGATCATAACAGATCCTTCCAGGGTTGCTTTATACAACTCTTCCATAGGACGATCTTCCATCATATCATTATAGGACATATCTGAGCCCATAACCGATTGTCTAAGCATATGGCCCGAGATCTGAATCACTCGATCTGTCTGGGGTGAGTATGTCCAAAGTTTATCACCCAGTTTCAGCATTTTAGTCCCTTTTTCCCGGGCCGGAGAAAGGTATTCTGTGAAGGCTAGATCCATACCCACAACCCAGTTCTTAGATTCAATAGTACGAGTTGTTCGCCTTCCATGTACGACCATTTTACTTGTTAAAACCCTACTCTTTGCATTTAGGTTTTTATCCATCGCAGCTATGATATCACTAACAGTCATATCGCTCGCTTGACCATTTAATAATGATAAGGATATTATAAATATAAATATTTTTATCATGACTCCAGTTCCTTAAATAGTTGTGCCATTTCTCTCCTATAGATTGCTAACCCTGCCAACATAGTACCAAGTACAGTGGCTATCAGTCCTGGAATAAAACCTATATAATATAGATCTGGGGTAATTTGAGCATAAAATATATTTGGCATAACCATATTAGATGCTGACATTTTTTCAACCACTTCTGAATAATCAATTCCGTTCTCTTGTACATAGTATGTAAGGCTCAGACCAAGCCCCGTGCCTATTATCGTTCCGGTAAGACCTATGAGAATTGCTTCATATACCATAGAGCGATACACTTCTCCCTTTGATTCTCCCATTGCAAGACGTAAACCAATTTCACCGTAACGCCTGAGCCCATTCATTAATCCCATATTCCAAAGAACGACCATGACAATCACTAAAAAGATTCCTCCTATTACAGCCATAGCAGCTTTGCTAAAATCAACTATTGTACCCATTTGGTTCGAGTCTCGTAGTGCCATCATTACTGGGCTAAAGATGTCAGTTGTATCACTATTACTAGTATTATATTTTGAACGAACAGTTACTGCATTATGATCAATATAAAATAGAGAGTGTGCAAAACCAAATATTTCTGATGCAGCATTTTCCATATCTAAAGCCTTTCTGGCTCCGGAGATATCAATAATCATCATTTGTCTATCTGCTTGCCCTTTCATAAGGTTGAAGGTTCCGACAATATTAAAATTATAGGTTGTGAAAGCATTGTGCATTGTGCTACCAATAAATGTAGCCTTATCACCAATGGAAAGGTCTAACTTTTTAGCAAGTTTAGTACTAATCAGAGCTTCATCTAAATGAACAGGGAGCCTTCCTTGAATAAGTTTTCTTTCTAATTCCCACAATTCAGCTTGTCGAGAATTATTACTGAATAGATCAACCCCAAAAGCAATAATAGGTCCCTGATTTTTAGTGTCCCCATTTTCATCTGGGACATCTAAAAGACCTCCAAATGTTATCCTGGGACTCCAAAAATAATTTTGATATTCTTGGTTTAGCTCTGCTATTATTTGATCAACATCCAATAGAGCAAGATCGTTCGGTAGCATTTGACTCTCTTCTTTATATGCGCGTGTCACTACCTTTTCATGTCCTGAAATAATAACTGCAGTATCTAGGAACATCCCGTTCATTGCTCCATTCATAAAGCCAAGGGCAAAGATAACAATAGTTACCGTTATCGTAATAATGATAACAGGGAATAGACTACGAGAACGATCTCTCAGTAACCCTTTAATTAGAAAATTTATCATACGGTTGCCTTCCCACGAAGCGCTTCTGTTGGTTTCATTCTGGAAATACGTTTAGAAGGAAGATAGCTCACCACAAGAACAATAGTGAAAATAAGAACTGTTGTTGTAAATATTAATCCAAGGGAATAAACAGGGATCAATCGCTTTGCAATCATAAATCCCATTTCTGAATAATCTATAGGCATGGGGACGCCATATTTTGCTGTCCACCAAAGAATAACACCAAAAGGGAATACGGTTAAAACTGCGGCCAAAATGGCATTTATACTACCTTCTAGTGTAAATAGACCAACTACCCTTGATCTTGTCATGCCGAGGGCCATGAGAGTTCCAATTTCTTTTCCTCTGCGAAAAATAGATAATACTTGGGCATTAAATATTCCCATTGCCGCCAAGGCTAAAAGAATAGCGAACATGATCTGATTACCAGGTTTATCTGCTTCAATAGCTGCTTCAATATCCTGGATAAGATATTCAACGTCCCGGTGTATCCAATCTCCTGGGGCCTTAACTTTTGCAAGTCCTTCTTTATATGCAACATAAGTTACTTCATTCTTCATTGCTAACATTTCTTGCGCTTTATTGATAGGGATCCAGATATGTCCTATATCGAGTTTAAAATTTTCAGTGTCCATTATATGAACCACAGTACCTTCATCCGCATCATACGTACCATCAGAGTCAAGCCATCGTATAGTAAATGAATCACCTATGTCTAATTTTGCATTATTTGCCATTCCCTTGCCAATTAATACGGGTATGTTTATGTCTTTGTTTTGAGATAGACTTCCAGTTGGCATATTTACAATACTTTGAGCCGGGTCAATTCCTTTCATAACGACTGGCATAATCCTACCGTTTGGATATATTGCTGCTTGGCTTACAAGTACAGCTACAGCTTTTTTCTCTTTTATTAAAAAATCAATTTCTGATGGTAAAATTGAGTGAGCATCTTCAAATAACATTGGATCCATCGGATCATACTTGGGATGCCAATAAGCTCCACCGGCAACCTCTGTATCAATTGTGACTTGTTTGGCATGTTGGCGCATGCCATCATATAAGCCAGTAATAAAAATGATGAGGAAAAAAGAGATTGAGGTAACTAAGACATTTAGAAAGGTTCGTAGCCTTGCTCCTAATAAATTTTTTAATGCTATTTTAAATAACATTAGTTCTGCTCTGTCTCTGTTATTTCATCTTTTACAATATTTCCATCTTCTAAACTAATAATACGCTTTAAATATCCCATGATTTTTTCATCGTGTGTAGCAAATACAAATGATGTATCAAGCTCTTCATTCAGCTTTGTGAGTATTCTCATTATATTATGAGAATTCTCTGCATCTAGATTTGCCGTAGGTTCATCAGCCATGATAAGTGCTGGTTGATTAACAATAGCCCTTGCGATAGCAGTTCTCTGGCACTCTCCTCCGCTTAGCATATTAGGTTTTGAATCACGTTTATTGGTTAGCCCAACCCATTCTATAGCTTGATTGACTTTTTTTGCTCTTTCATTTGGGTTTACTTTATTTAGAATAAGAGGAAGTTCCACATTTTCAAATACAGTATAAACGGGAAGGAGATTATAGCTTTGAAATATAAACCCCATATATTTTCTGCGTAATCTCGCACGTTCATTATGGGTTGTATTATCTAACGAATGATCAAGTACGTTCACTTGTCCCTTGCTTGCAGAATCTAGTCCACCAATAATATTTAACAAGGTGGTTTTTCCGGACCCCGATGGTCCAACAAGGCCAGTGAATTCTCCTTTTTTAAGAGTAAGGTTTATGCCTTTTAATGCAGTAAAAAAACCTCCACCTACTGGAAATTGTTTAACAAGGTTTTTTATTGCAATGACAGTATTGTTTTCCATTTTATTTCCTTAATGATTGTAAATAAACATGAATTGAAATCCGGTTCCAAAACCTGCCAGTGATCTTCGCAGATATTCTTCAGGAAGATTGTAATCAGCACGTTTTGGGCTAATAGACAAGATGAAGTTTAAACTATAATGATCATAGCTACTGCTCCAGCGTAAATAATTATAACTGCGATTCTCTTCCAAATCAAATTGCGAAATGAACATGAGCTGGTGTACCATACCAAGGGGCATGCTAGCCATGATGGCCGTATAAGATGCCGAATCAATTTTACTGGAAATAGACATGTATTCTACCATGATCAGAAGACCATTGGCAATCGGCAGGGTGTAGTCTGCTCCGACTGTAGCCATTATGATATCGGATCTATTAGATCTAATTAAAGCACTCTCATTCCAAAATCCAATGAATCCATCATACCGGTAATCAACAGCCAGGCGATTATGCGAACCGAAATCAGGTATGTTCTCTTGACCCGCCATCTGTAGAGATTTTGACGGATCCTGGTGATAGGTCAATCCCCATTCTCCCGCTGAGTTGGAAAGTTCCGCTCGACTTCCATAGGAGAGAGTATCCTGATCATTGTTAATCACCCATGACCACAGAGATAAAGAATTAGAAGGGAACCATCGCAACCTGAATGCTTCCACGCCGTCCGTCTGCCCGGTGGGATCTTTTAAATCAATTGTATCAAACCAAGAAAGGGAACGTAAAACAAGAGAAGGACCAAATACAATTTTCTGCAAACCCAATCGGGCTTCCAGTTTTTCGCTGGAGTATCGTACCCAGTAACGGTGATGGGATTCATCATTATAGAAAAGAGAATCACCGGAATAAGTTCTGTCTAATTGATAGGCCCATTCTATATCAACTAATTGGTTATTAGATAAGTTCTTAAACAGAGAAAGAGTCGGGATATATCCTAAGGTCGACTCCGTTGATGAAAGACCATCTGGAATATCGTTGCTGGTTAGAGTACTGGTCAAGAGTTGACCTTTAGCCGAAAATGATTGCGCAAAGCCATTTATATTCAAATTAAACCCTACTAGGATAAGAATTAAATATTGGGATCGGGATATTCTGGCAATCAAAATAGTTGTATTTTAACTAATATAATCTAAAGATGGTTTTTTTGTTTGCCATCTGAATTTATTCTCTCAAAATTTATCTCAAATTATGTTTCTTTGTGGTGATCGCTAGGAAGAAGCAGGCAAAGAGCGGGGAGGAGTGTTAAATCGCAAACTAGGGCAGATCCTATCATGCTTGCTGATAGTATTCCAAATTGATAAGTAGGTAAAAAAGCGGATAAAACCAAAACTGAAAATCCAGATATAAGAACGGTTGTGGTGATTAACAGCGCTGATCCAGTATTCATAATTGTCGCCTTGATAGCATCTTTTCTGCTTAAGCCTTGGGACAACTCACGACGGTAACGAAGTAGAAAGTGCAAACTGTCATCTACAGCAATACCCAAGGCTACTGAAAATGTCATAGCTGTAGGAGGACGTATAGAGATCTCTAACCAGGCCAATGCCCCAAGCACAGTAAAAATGGGAATCAAGTTGGTGACAAGGCTGGCAAAAAGGATTGATTTAGTCCGGAATAGGAATATCATAATAATACTGATAAATAGTAGGGCTATCCCTAGGCTATTGCCCAAAGACTGTACGAGATAATTATTGGTCTTTAGAGCCACGACGGTAGTGCCAGTATATTCAATAGATAAATAAGGGGGAAAGGAACGAGCCAATGAATCCAGTTGAGTATAAATCTTTTCCATAGCGGAAGAAGTTTTGTTTTCTATCAGGCCGGAGATCCGCAGGGTTCTTCCATCTGGGCTCACCAGCTTTATCTGTTCTTTTGACTGATTTTCAAGTATAATGTCAATCGTTTCCTGATTATAAGATGCGGACATATCATCTCCACGAATCCGTTTAACAGATTCAAGCAGATCTGATAAGGAAAAAAAACGACTCTCCTTTAACTGAAAACGCAAAAGAGATTCAACCTGATTTAAAAAAGGAAGTACATCGGGGTCTACCACATTCTTTGGAGCACCATTGAAATTAGGATCCAAGTGTAGTAAAACTTCGAATGGTAGCACACCCCCAAAATATTTTTCCGTGAGCTTCAGATCCTGATAGAGTTTGTTCTGTGGTCTAAGATCATCCATGAGAGATGAGTCAGTAGAGATATCTTTAATCTTGAAAATAGATATGGCAGAGATCATCAAAGGAATTATTACAAATACCCATGGTCTGTTTAAGATAGCTGTTGAAAGCCATTTTAGTAGAGGTAAAAAGGGTTCTTTTCTTTGGTATTGAAAACCTTTTAGAAGCAGAATACCCGATGGAACAACTAAAAGGGATACCAGCCAAGCCATCATAACACCAATGGCGATTACAAAACCAAATTCCTGCACGATTTTGATGGAATTAGTCAGGAGAGCAAGAAAACCTATAGATGTAGTTAAGCTGGTTAAAAATATTACTTTAGACATTTCAACCATCGTCAGCAGCATGGCCTTTTCAGGATCAGTATCTCTCCGTGCAAGATTCTCTCTAAATCTTGCTTGAATATGGATGGCATCCCCAATCCCAATAATAAAAAGAAGCGTGGGTACGATATATGTCATGATATTGATTTCCAAACCCAGAAGGCCCATGAATCCTAAGAGCCATATTACTGAAATGAGAACGGTCGAGAGAGGAAGAAGAACTTGGACCCAGTTTCGAAAAAGAAAGCTCAAGATGCAGACCAATAGAATGGCTATGGGTGGTAGAAAAAGAAAATTATCTCGGACCATATAGCCAACGTACTCGGTTCTTAAAACAGATACACCGGAATAAGTCCACTCCGGAGATGTTTTGGCAGTCAGAGTTTTGATCTGATTTATAAGTGCTGTTCGATCATGATGATTGTTGGCTACATCAGTGAGATTAATTATGATTGCCCCATAATCGAGGTCTTTTGATAATACCCTTGATCCAATTGATGGGTCTTCTTGAATGTATTTTAAAGCTTTTTGTATGGAATCTTCTTCCCAGGGTGTAGAATCATCATTCAAGTCACCTATCCAAGCTTTAAGATCGATATCACTTAATGTGAAAAGTGATGCCACATTTTTAACATCTGGAAGTTCATCAATTTGATAGACCAGATCTTCCAACTCAATATACAGGTTTTTGTTTAGAGCGTCCTGAGGCTTATAAATAATTGTAATTACATTATCTTCCCGACCAAAATTTTCCTGGAATAAAAAGTATCTTTCAACCATGGGGTCATTCTGCGAGAAGAGATGTTCGATAGAAAAATCCAACCGGAGATTAGAAATAAAGAATGACCAAAAAATCGTTATTCCTGCCACTAGAGCAAGAGTGCTGCGTGGATGTTTAAGGATAATATGAAAAAACTTATTCAACATATTATTGTCAATTAAAAAAGCTTATTGAATATTTTTTTTTGTTACATTTTTTATTCATAAAGTCTTTAAAACTTTATTGATTTTAATCGATTTGAATTTCCTACTACACTAATGCTTGAAAGTGCCATGGCCACTTCTGCTATCACGGGATGGAGTAAACCAGCAAATGCCAAGGGAATGGCAACAATGTTATAAATAAAAGCCCAGAATAGGTTTTGTTTAATTGTATTGAAAGTAGCATTTGCCAGTTGGGTTGCGCGAAGTACTGCGCTTAAATCACCTTTGACTAATATAATCTCTCCTGTTTCGATGGCAATATCTGTCCCACTGCCCATTGCGATTCCAACATCAGCCTGGGCGATAGCTGGTGCATCGTTGATGCCGTCTCCCACCATAGCAACGACGAATCCTTGATCTTGATAGGATAAAACTATATTTGCTTTTTCATCAGGAAGAATTTCTGCGTGGGTATGATCGATACTCAGTTGATCGGAAAGCGAATCTGCAATTTCTTTTTTATCACCAGTGATTAAAACACATTTATATCCGGCAGACTTTAAAGATGAAATTGTATCAGCAGAATTCGAACGAACAGCATCTTCAATTTCAAAAATCCCGATACATTCATCATTTAAAGACAGACAGACAGGTGTTCCTGCCATGTCTAATTCTGTAGTATAATCGATAAAGGATGTACTGCCAACTTTAAGTGTTGCACTGCCATATTTTCCAAATATCCCTTTCCCGGGGACTACTTTTATCTCTGTGACAAGATCCAATCCTATCCCTTTTTCTATTGCGAGATTTACAATGGATTTTGCCAATGGATGAGTGGACTCTTTTTCCAATGATGCAGCCATTCGGATGAGATCATTTTCCATAATGTTGGAAATTTGATGTACCTTTTTAACGATGGGCTTTCCGCTTGTGAGTGTGCCCGTTTTATCAAAAAGAATTAAATTGACTTCATTGAGTTTTTGGATGGCAACACCATCTCGAATCAAAATACCATTTTCGGCACCGAGCCCGGTTCCTACCATTAAAGCTGTGGGTGTTGCAAGTCCAAGGGCACAGGGGCAAGCAATAACCAAGACAGCAATGGCTGCATAAATCGCCATTCCCATAGGCGATAAATCTAAATTAATCCAGGGAAAAAAATCTGAAAATATCTGTGCCAATTGTTTCATTTGGGTTGGGAAAAAGTTCCAAACAAAAAAGGTAGATGCTGCCAATAACAATATGACAGGAACAAAAATTGCCACGACTCTATCTGCAAAAACTTGAATCGGGACTTTGGTTGTTTGTGCATATTCCACCATTTGAATTACTTTGGCTAAAAATGTTTCTGACCCAATTTTTGTCACTTCAACTTTTATTGTACTATCTGCACATATCGTTCCGCCAATCACATCATCACCAATATTTTTTGTAACTGGAATTGATTCGCCCGTTACGATGGATTCATCAATGGTGGCGCACCCTTCTTTAATAATACCATCTGTGGGAACAGTCTCTCCTGCGCGGACAATAACAATTTGCCCCACAATAAGACTTTGTACATTAATTTGAACTTCATTGTTTTCCATATTCAAAACCGTGGCTTGTTTTGCTCCAAGACTTATCAGTTTTTGGATGGCTTCAGATGATCTCCCTCGTGCCTTTGTTTCGATATATCTTCCGGTTAAATGAAAGGACATAATCATTCCCGCAACCCCAGCAAAAGAATGAATCTCTATATAACTTTTGATGATACCTGTTGATAGTGCAGCCAAAGATCCAAGCGCGATCAGGACATCCATATTGGGCGAGAGATGGATTGCCGATTTCCATGCACTCATTAGCGTTTCTCGTCCAGGCACAAAACAAACTAAAGCACTCAAAATAAAAATTCCCAATTCCATTCCTTCCATAGATAGCCAAGTTTTGCCAGAAATCATGTGGATTCCCATCCAAATCATTGCTGGAATTGTAAAGCCCCATGCAACTTTCATTTGGGAAAAAGCAGTCTCTACTTTTTTATCGATTTTTACTTGGAGATCAATGAGTACTTCCGATTCGAGCAATTCTGCGCCGTATCCAGTTTTCTCCACTGCTGAGAGAAGATTCGCCGGATCTACAGAACCGGAAATAGTGGCTTTTTCTAAAGTAAGATTTACTATCGCTTCTTCCACGCCATCCACTTTTCGCAAAGCGCCTTCAACGGAGCCCACACATCCTGCGCAATGCATACCTGATATTTTTAATTCAATTATCCCTTTCATCAGATTTGCTTAACAATGCAATTCTGTACAATAAGTCCTTCTTTTAAAACTCTAGCATACCACCCACGCCTGTGCATGAGAGTTTTAATAAACTCATTTATTTTGGTTTTGCCAACATACGGAAGAACAGATAAATTCTGACAAGGATCGCATTCAAAAGAAATTTCAATTAAACTTTCCCCAATTTGGTATTGCTGATTAGGCGAAAAATGGGAATGGGGAATCCCTGATATAGTGAAATTTTCACCCATATCACCTGGCATTATGGGCCACCCTTCATCATTTAATTCATGAATAGTTTCAATCGGATATACTAAAACAGCCATGTCAGGATTTTGATCTTTTTTAATTGTACGATAGTTATTGTAATCACCTTCTATTCCCGATTTTGAAAGTATCGCACTGATAACGGATGTTTTTGGGATGCCATGTTCATTGGCTCTATTTGGCTTTACATTAATTTGATGTATCTTTTCCATATTTTTCTCTATAGTAAAATTTACCGACTGATTTCTTTAAGCATCCATTCATTATATTGTGATAAGAGTTGGCGCGTTATTATTCCAACGTCGCCATTTCCGATATTTTTATCATTAATACGCGTTACAGGAATAATTCCAGAGCCACTATTGGTTAGGAAAAACTCATCAATATTAGATAGATCCATACTATTTAAAGTATTGTACTGGATTAAGACCGATGAATGATTAATAATTATTTGCCTGGTCGTTCCAGGAAGCACATCTTCTTTTCGGGTAAATAATTTCTCATCCTTCACCCAAAATAAATTACTACGGCTTCCTTCATAAAGTATGCCATTATCATCCATGAGTATAGCTTCAAAACACCCGGCATCTACTGCCGCTCTCCAAGCAGTTAGGCACGCATGGTAATCGGTTGTTTTTATTTCAGGTTGCTCACGGCTTGCTTCAATGGTGATGACAGAAACACCATTATAAATTGAAGGATCTAAATTCAAATATGATGTATAAACTATGAGTTTATTTGGAACAGCCAAAATACGAACGCGCTGGTTTGGATCTTGAAAATCGTGGATCACTTTTGAGAGCATATTCGAAATGTCTAGTTTAGAATAATCAATATTTAATCCAATTTGATCCGCGGATCTGAAAAGACGATCTAAATGTGCTTGGAGAAATACAGGTTTAAAATCCAATGTTCGTAATGTTTCATAAAGTCCTGATGAAAATGAAAATGTATCTGTACCGAGTTGGAGATTCTCCTTGGGAATGGATTCCCATTGGTTATTGATTAATGCTTTTATCATGGCTGGAACGAAGATGCTTTCATCAATGTTTCCATATATTCATTTTCATTGTCTGATTCAATTGTTATACCGCCACCAACTCCCAGCGTTAGTTCTTTTCCTAATTGTGTTACGGTGCGGATTGCAATATTAAAATTAAGGGTTCCGTCTGGCAAGATATAACCGATAGTTCCTGTGTAAATACCCCGAGCTTGGGATTCCAATTCATAAATGATTTCACAGGCACGTTTTTTTGGGCACCCAGAGATTGAACCGCCAGGAGACATTGAAAGAAGCGCTTCGATTGGATGAAGGTTTGATTTTAATTCTCCCTGGACAACGCCAAACGTATGGAATACTTTTTCCAATTTTTGAATTGATTTTGATTCCAAAACTTGAACAGAACCAGTTTTGCTTATTTTCCCCAAATCATTCCGCAAAAGATCAATGATCATATAAAGTTCTGCCTGTTCTTTTTTACTATTTAATAATGATTTGAGATTATACTCATCTTCTTCTTGTGATTTTCCACGGGGAAATGTCCCCTTAACAGGTTTTGTTGTAATAATTCGATTTTCTATTTTGATAAATTGTTCTGGTGAATGGGAATGAATGGCCCAATCATTATGTTCCATAAATACTGAATATCCGACTTGGTTTTTCTCTCGAAGTTTTAGAAATAATTTATTCGGCGATGACTTCGTTTTTGATTTCAATAAATGGGTGAAATTAATTTGATAAAAATCACCTGAACGAATATGATTTTGTATTTTTTCAAAGCCAGAATCATATTCTGATTTTATAAGTGTCGATTTGAATTGATCCCAATCAATGTTTTTTGGTTTTTCTAAATTTTTGTTTTTTTCAAAAGAATCGTATACTCTAAAATGGGCTGCGGGGAAATCATTTAAATCGTGAACAGGCACACCCAATTGTTTTACACCATATTCGTAGGAAATGTATCCTGTCAGGAATTTCCCTTCATATTTTTTTACAAATTCTGTTAACATTTCGGGAGAGTCATCCAACGATAAAGAAAGAATGTCAATCGGATTTGAAGCAAAAATATTTAGTAAATCTGATTCGGAATTTCCTTTGAAAATAGTTGTGTATTTCATTCTAAAATTTATTTTTACACTTTACTACATGATAGATAAAATAAAAACATATTTTCTTTTAGTATTATCCTTTTCATTCAATTATCCTGTTATTTTTATAATTTAAAAAATTTCTTAATATTTTTGAACCCATAGGCGTTAAGAATGATTCTGGATGAAATTGGACACCAAAGATTGGGAGGAAATCATGCTGAATCGCCATAATTTCCCCATCATTTGTCCAAGCTGTATTAACAAAATTTCTAGGAATAGAATCCAAAGATAGAGAATGATACCGCGCCGCTTCAAACTGGGAAGGTATTCCTTCAAATAATCCGGATTGTTGATGATGAATCAAAGATGTTTTTCCGTGGAGAATTTGCTTGGATTGTTGAATGTTCGCACCAAAGACTGATCCTATACACTGGTGACCCAAGCACACGCCCAGAATAGGTTTTTGATTCATAAATTGTTGTATGATTTGATTTGAATATCCTGAATCAGCAGGTGTTCCCGGACCGGGGGAAATGATAATACTGTCAGCATTGATATTTGTTAAAGCAGATGAATCATCATTCTGTTTTACCGTAACATTTGCGCCCAATATTTCAAGAGCTTGAACCAAGTTCCAAGTGAAGGAATCATAATTATCTATGAGGAGGATCATCGAGAATCTTGTATTTTTCCATCAGGTTTCAATTGTTTATTTCGTTTCCATTCCGAATGCCCCCATCTAAATAATAGTAATCCTGAGCCCAAATAATCAAAATAATCATCAAGGTTGGAAAATGCATCATTGTGATGAAAAGAATTACAAAGGTAAAGAGTCCCATGATTGGCTCAGTCATTTTTATTGTTTAGTATAAAATTAAAGGTGCTATGATTTTACGCATATGTTGCCATGAAATCCGAATTGAATTCATTCATAATTGGGCATAGGTTTTCAATGAAAGAGTTCTGGGAATGTCGTAAAATTGCAGACTTTATTTTGATAATTTTTATTAATTTTTTCAAGATTATTTATGTCCAAGCCCACTTTAGATAAAGCTTATAATCCTGCAGCCGTAGAAGATAAATGGTATGACCATTGGAGCACACGGGGTTATTTCCATGCAGATGCCCATTCTGAAAAAGAGCCTTATACGATTGTAATACCGCCACCCAATGTAACAGGTATGCTCACGGTTGGACATGTACTGAACAATACGATCCAAGATATTCTCATCCGTAAAGCTAGAATGGAAGGGAAAGAAGCTTGCTGGATACCTGGCACAGATCATGCATCCATTGCCACAGAAGCCAAAGTGGTGTCAATGTTGCGGGAAAAGGGAATCAAAAAGGAAGACTTATCGAGAGAAGAATTCTTGGAATATGCATGGGAGTGGAAAGAAAAATATGGTGGCATTATTATTCGTCAATTAAAAAAATTGGGGTGCTCCTGTGATTGGGAACGAGAGCGTTTTACCATGGACGAAGGGTACACCAAAGCAGTTCTTACGGCATTCGTGAAGCTTTATGAAAAAGGTCTTATCTATAAGGGCTATCGCTTAGTGAATTGGTGTCCTGTATCTAAATCTGCCATTAGTGATGAAGAAGTAATTCATAAGGAAAAAAATGGATACCTTTGGCATTTTCGTTATCCCATTACAGGTTCTCAGGAATATTTAGTTGTGGCCACGACACGACCGGAAACAATGTTAGGCGACACAGCTGTAGCCATTCATCCTGAAGATGTTCGATATCAGCATTTAATTGGTAAAACGGTTACTCTACCTTTGGTAGAGAGAGAGATCCCCATTATTACTGATGAGTACGTGGATCCAGAATTTGGGACCGGATGTGTAAAAGTGACACCGGCTCACGATCCCAATGATTTTGCCATGGGCGAACGTCACGATTTAGAATTCATTAATATTATGAATGACGATGCTTCCCTGAATTCCAATGTACCGGATAAATATGTTGGGTTATCACGAGAAGATGCACGCAAAGTAGTTTTGGCGGATTTAGAATCAGGAGGGCTTTTAGACAAAATAGAGGATTATGTGAATAAAGTGGGTTATTCCGAACGGGGACATGTTCCCATTGAATCTTATATGTCGGAGCAATGGTTCATGAAAATGAATAACTTGGCAAAACCTGCTATGGATAAGGTGAATAATGGAGACATAAAGTTTCACCCCGAACATTGGACAAAGACTTATAATCACTGGATGGAGAATATCAAGGATTGGTGTATCAGTCGGCAATTATGGTGGGGGCATCAAATTCCGGTTTGGGTTCACAAAGAAGATTCAAAAAATATTCATGTGTCAGTTGATGGCCCGGAAGACCCAGAAAATTGGGATCGTGATCCGGATGTTTTAGATACTTGGGCGAGTTCGTGGCTTTGGCCCATGGCTGTACACACTTGGCCGGAACACGGACATGATTTGAAGAAATTTTATCCAACAAATGCGTTGGTAACAGGTCCAGATATTATCTTTTTTTGGGTGGCCCGCATGATCATGACCGGATATGAATTTATGGATGAGCTTCCATTCAAGGATGTTTATTTCACATCAATCCTTCGAGATGAGACGGGCCAGAAATTGAGCAAATCGCTAGGGAATTCTCCCGATCCGTTTGATTTATTTGATGAATTTGGTACCGATGCGGTTCGATTTGGTATCATGCTTATGGCGCCTCAAGGGTTGGATGTTTTATTCTCGAAAGACCGATTAGAGATTGGACGAAACTTTATGAATAAACTGTGGAATGCCTGTCGGTTTGTGCAGATGAATATTCCGGAAAATTGGGATGAAGAAGTCAACTTAGATGGACAAGACTTAAACCTTCCGGAGAAATGGATCTTGAGCAGACTTTCAAAAACTATCGATGATTATAATCGTCAATTAGATCGTTTTTATTTTAATGAAGCTGCAAAAGTATTATATGATTTTACATGGAATGATTTTTGTGACTGGTATGTGGAAATTGCTAAAACACAATTTTATGGCGATGATGAATCCAAAGCAGATATTGCCAGAACCGTTTCGCTGAAATGTATCCGGGTCGTATTAGCCATGCTTCATCCATATTCCCCATTTATCACGGAAGAATTATGGAGTCAATTCAAAAAACCAGAAGCTTCAGATTTAATTATCACACCTTGGCCAAAGAAAGAAACAAATCAAAATAATGATGTAGAAAAAGAAATGGCATTGTTTCAGGAAGTGGTAACAGCGATTCGAAGTATTCGCAGCCGTATGAATGTACCACCATCGAAATACTCTGACTTAGTGGTTCGATGTGATGATGATCAAGCGTCCTTTCTTGAAAATCATAGCGATTTATTGAAATCTTTGGCACGAATTGGTGAAATGACATTAGGTGCATCTATAGAAAAACCGGGTCAATCCGCCACTGCAGTTGTGGGTGGGATGGAAATCTACATTTTACTAGGAGGATTAGTAGATTTAGATCAAGAAAAAGAACGAATGGGAAAACGGATTAATGAAATTAACCGGTTGATTACTGGAATCAATGGTAAATTATCCAATGATAATTTTGTTAAACGTGCTCCTGAACAGGTTGTGGAAAAAGAAAGATCTAACCTGAAAAAGTTAACCGAAGAATTTGATAAAGTGACAGCAAATTTGGAGATGTTACAATGAAACATACTATTATTTTCCTTTTAACCAGTTTGTTGGTCGGCCAATCGGAAGATGCTACCCTTACCATTTATAAAGATGGAACCGCCCTTATAAAACAGCCCGTTGGTTGGGAAATACCATCCGGTAACAGTTATGTGACTTGGAGTAGTTTACCTAACGGCATTCATAGGGATACACCTTTTTTAAATTTGGAAGGCGCCACTATTATATCTCAAAGATTCAACGATAATATTTTTACTGGCACAGATTATTTCAAGAAACTCAGGGGCGAAAAAATCAAAGTCAAACCCAAAGATGGAAAAGCGGTAGAAGGTATTCTCCTGGAAATTAGTAGTGGATCAGTTACTATATCTAATTCAAGTGGAATTATTTCATTTAATCGTAATGAATTACAATATCTGGGAAGTGAGAATAAAGATTTAGACACTCCCACATTTAATCCATTTCTTTCTTGGGATCTTAATTCTAATTCAGACAAAATTATCAAAGGTGAACTAGTTTATAAATCCAACAATTTTTCTTGGGCGACGGTATATCGTTTAAAAATGCTAAATGAAGAAAAGGGAGAATTAATTGCGGAGGCTGTGATATCAAATAATTCAAATATAGATTTTGAAGGTGGCAAACTTCAGCTTGTAGATGGGAATTTACATAAAGCCGGTGGAAAACCACCAAGGACGGAAAGAATGAATCGTGTTGCCATGGCTGTAGATTTAAATACTATGCCAATGATGGGAAAAGATGAATTGGGTGATTATTATATTTATAACTTGAATGATACCCATGATTTGGAAGCTAAGGAGAGCATCACAATTCGAATGTATGGCCCTTTGGATATTGGTTATTCCAAAACTTATGTTTTCGAAAACTCTGAACGACGCCAAAAAGAAGAACCTTTGGAAGTTCGTGTGAAGATAGAAAATACTGAGACCAATGGATTGGGCATTTCACTTCCCGGTGGAAAGGTTGAAATGTATTCCTTTACCCAATCTGGCGGATTGGAATACATCGGCGCAGATAATATGGGACAGGTTCCTAAGGGGCGATCTACCACCCTCACATCGGGTCGGGCTTTTGATGTGATTGGAAAGCGCCGTGTTTTGAATTACGACCGCCAACGAAAAAGCGAAGAAGCAGTCATAGAAGTTCAGGTAACCAATGCACGAACCGAATCTATCAATATTCAACTAGTCGAACATATTAATGGCGATTGGATCGTTAAGCATGAATCTATCAATTATCAAAAGAAAGATGCTTCCACGATTCAATTCCCATTTTCTCTTGGTTCTGGCGAGACCAAGACAGTGACCTATACCTACCGAAAGGAATGGAAATAACGAAAGTGTTGTGCCAAGCTTGAAACGACACTAGAAGGGAATTTAATTGGATCTTGCCACACCCATCTCAACTTTAAAAGGGGTTGGCTCCCATCGTGAAAAAGTCTTAAATAATCATGGTATTTTCACAACTCATGATCTTTTATATTATTTTCCAAGAAGGCATTTAGATCGCACAACTATTTCGCCTATTCGAAACTTCACAAAGGGCGATGTGGTTACTCTTATTGGAACCGTGGAAACATTTGGCGAAAAGTCCACCCGCCGTGCTAAAATCTTCCAGATGATAGTCAGTGATGGGACCGGACTTTTAACTCTGACCTGGTTCAACGGTGTTCGTTATATCAAAAACCTTTTTAAAATTGGAGATAAGTTAGCCATTCATGGCAAAGTAGATTATTACGGCGGATTTACCATTACTCATCCGGAATTTGACAAACTAGAAAAGGATGATGATCCTATCAGTACGGGGAAAGTCATCCCGCTATATTCACTAACACAGGAATTGAAATCTGGTGGGATAGATCAACGTATTTTGCGACAAATAGTGAAAGAAGTTTTAGACTTAAACTCTAAAATACCTGAAATATTTCAACAATATATTTTAGATGCACATGATCTGATCTCTTTGAAGGATGCATTAAACAAGATTCATTTTTCTAATGGCATTGGCGAATTGAATCAGGCCATATATCGTCTCAAATTTGATGAACATTTTTTTCTGCAATTGCTTATGGCACTTCGGAAAAGAAGTCTTCAACATTCCGGGTCACTACCACTTCCAGATGTAGGACCCTATTTTAAACTAATCTCAGAAAATCTTGATTTTGAATTAACTGATGCCCAGAAAAAAGTAATCAACGAGATTCATTCGGACCTAAAAACCCCCATTCCAATGAATCGACTTTTACAAGGTGATGTGGGTTCTGGTAAAACAATAGTATCCATTTTGATCTCTGCCTTGGCAGTAGGAAACAGTGCCCAGGTTGCCATGATGGTACCGACAGAAATATTAGCCACACAGCATTTTCACTCATTCAAATCCGAATTAGAGAAAGTCAATATTCCCTGTGCACTTCTGGTGGGAAATATGAAAAAGTTAGAACGATCACTTATTTTGGCTGGCTTGGAAAATGGAAAAATCCCTATGGTAATTGGAACCCATGCATTAATTCAGGAAGATGTCAGTTTCAAAAATCTGGGGTTGGTGATCATAGATGAGCAACATCGATTTGGCGTAAACCAAAGAGCAAAACTTGTAGAAAAAGGAAACAATCCACACTTCCTGGCCATGACGGCTACTCCAATTCCGCGAACCTTATCTATCACCTATCATGGCGATATGGATTTATCCATCATCGATGAAATGCCAGCAAATCGGATTCCAGTGGTGACCAAAGTGGTAGAGCCTTCACGGTTGGGGAAAGTTTATCAATTCATTAGGGATGAAGTGGCAGCAGGCCGGCAATGCATGGTTATCTATCCTTTGGTGGAAGAATCCGAAAAATCGGATTTGGCGGCAGCGGTGGAGGCTTACAAAGAGTTAGATGAAAAATTATTTTCGGATCTAAATGTTGGCTTGGTTCATGGTAGAATGAAAGCTGATGAGAAAAGTAATATTATGGAAAAGTTTTCCAAAAATGATATCAGTATTCTTGTATCCACCACTGTAGTTGAAGTGGGCGTAGATATACCCAATGCAACGGTAATGGTTGTTGAACACGCAGATCGATTCGGACTGACCCAACTTCATCAATTGCGGGGACGTGTGGGCCGTGGTGCAGAAAAGAGCTATTGTGTTTTAGTAAAACGGAATGTGACAGACACATCTCGGACCCGACTATCCATTATGGAAGAAACCCATGATGGTTTTGTGATTGCAGATGAAGATTTGAAACTCAGAGGGCCAGGAGAGTTTTTCGGGATCAAACAATCAGGGTTTTTCAAATTTAAAATTGCCAATATGGTTACAGACGGGCCCATCATCAACGTGGCAAGAAAATTAGCGTTTGAAATAGTAGAGAGAGATCCAAATCTAAAGAAAGAATCAAACAAAATGATTCGTGAAATGTTTATTCTAGACTATTCTGATCGCTTAGAGAATATCAGTTTATCGTAAAATGCTGTGATTATCCTAATTGTGGTTTTTCTTTTTCATGTAACAGAGATGTTGAATGAATTTTGTACGTTTAAATTCATTTTACTTTTCATCGTTTGGTCTCGCAGTTGGTGGAATTAAATTCCCCGGCTTTATATTGAATTAAATTAACATTTTAGGAGAGACTATGTCTCAAGAAAACCCAAGTAAAGACGAAAAATCTTTTATGTATCTTGTGGGCACGTTCCAGTCCAGCGCGTGGATTGCAATGGGAAAAATGAAAAATCCCATGACGGATAAGGTCGAGAAAAACTTGGATCAAGCATCTTTTTATATCGAACTTTTAAATATGATACAGGTAAAAACCAAAGGGAACTTATCTGAATATGAGGAACAAATGCTGATTAATACAATTAGTGAACTCAAAATGAATATTATTAAAGAAAAGAAAAAACCAGAAGAACCAATCGAAGAGAAAAAAAGATGATTCTGAAGAAAATAAGTCTAAACAAAAAATTCCTGTTTCCAAAAATAAATCCGAAGAAGAGCAACTTGTGATCCATACTAATTATAATCGTCTGAACCAAATACTGGCAGGCGTCATATTCCTAATATCTTTTATTGTTTATTTTGACACCATGGCACCTACGGTTTCCTATTGGGATTGCGGGGAGTTCATTGCTGTATCTCATATACTCGGTGTACCCCACCCTCCAGGAAGCCCGTTTTTTCTATTGCTTGGACGGGTTGCTTCCATGGTTCCAATCAGTGATGATATAGCCTTTCGTGTCAATATTTTATCTCCAATATCCAGTGCCCTGGCAGTGATGTTCTTGTACTTAATCATTGTTCAGGTTGTGCTCCATTGGCGCGGAAAATTGGAATCAGTTCATGATGCACTAGTGGCATTTGGCGGGGCAATAGTGGGTTCATTGGTTTTTGCATTTTCAGACAGTCATTGGTTTAATGCGGTAGAAGCGGAGGTGTACGCTTTTAGTACATTTTTCACGGCCATTGTAGTTTGGCTTATTTTACATTGGAGTGAAAAAGCAGATGAGAGAGGGCACGAGAGGTACATTTTAATTATCGCCTACATGATTGGTCTTGCTACAGGTCTGCACTTGTTAAATCTATTAACGCTTCCATTTGTTGCTCTTATTATTTATTTCAGAAAATACAAATTTGAATGGAAATCATTTGGAATAACAGTTGGTACCACTGGTGTCATCTTTTTCATTATTCATAATGTGATCATTAAAGGCCTTCCTAAGATTGCTGCATCCATCGGCATTGGCGCAACCGCGGGACTCATCATAGCTATTTTTGGTGGGATGGTATGGGCTATTGCAAACCAAAAGAAACTAGCTTCCATTGCTCTTACTTCCATGGTTTTGGTATTGATCGGATATTCCACTTATGCACTCATCTTCATTCGCTCGAACCAAAATCCTAATATCGATGAGAATGATCCGGAAACGGTTGAAGCATTTATTTCCTACCTCGAACGTGAGCAGTATGGGGATGTGGGGATATTTCCTCGACGATTTAAAGGGATTCCACCGATCCATGAAGCTGTAGGGTATCCTGATCCCGAGACCAGAAAATTTTCCAGTGCACAGGAAAGCAAGTATAAAAAATACCAGAAAGGAAAACAGTGGGATTACTTCTGGGATTATCAGATTCGTAAAATGTATAACCGGTATTTTCTCTGGCAATTTGCGGGGCGAGGTCCTTCTACGGATCCTTATGTAACAGCCATGGGTGCAAACTCTAGGGAAGATGGAATTAATTGGACTCAATTTGGTCTTCCACTGGCATTTATCCTGGGAATTTTCGGAATGTTCTACCATGCCTATCGAGATGAACGAATGGCTTTTACTGTCATGTCTCTCTTTATAATGACCGGTTATGCGCTCATTTTATATTTGAATCAGGATAATCCGCAGCCTCGGGAACGGGATTATTCCTACGTAGGCAGTTTCTTTGCTTTTGCAATATGGGTTGGAATTGGTACATCTGCCATCAGCGAAAAGATTATTGAATATATTCAAGATAAAGAATTGAGTAAACGATTGGTAGTGTTCGCCTTGGCATTGCAAATTGTTTTCGTGCCAACAGTTATGGCAAATGTTAATTATCATTCTCATGATCGTTCAGGGAATTATGTTGCTTGGGATTATAGTTATAACATTTTACAATCATGCGAACCCAATGCCGTGATTTTTACCAATGGTGATAATGATACATTTCCTCTTTGGTATTTGCAGGAAGTTGAAAAAGTGCGGACCGATGTGGCTGTAGTTAATTTGAGTTTGTTGAATACACCCTGGTACATAAAACAACAACGGGATGCGAGACCTGACAAAGAAACACGTATTATTAATTTAACCGATCGCCAGGTAGATCAACTTACTTCGAGTTTAACCCGTTGGGAAAAACAGAAAGTAAAAATTCCAGTTTATAATGACCCTGAAAATAAAAATGGATTTATTGAATGGGAAATGAAACCGACGTATGGTGGTCAGGCACTTCGGGTACAGGATATGATGATTATGCGTATCATTAGTGATGCCGGTTGGCGTATCCCCATTTATTTTGCCGTAACTGTGTCAAAACAAAACCGAATCAACCTAGATCAATACCTGGCTATGCAAGGACTCACGTTTAAGTTAGAAAGTCATAAAACTGATCCGGTAGACGCAGAAATGTTGCATGATAATTTGATGACGGATGTGGGACCGGAAAATTGGTCCACAGGATTTGACCATGCAGATTTTAACAATCCTACAGATGTGAATTACTTGAATTGGACTCGGGATTATCAGCCGGGCTATATGTTTCGAAATCTTGGGAACGATAAAGTCTTTTTCAATAACCAAACGAAGCGCCTGCTTCAGAATTACAGAAGTGCTTACATGCAACTGGCTGTGACTTACTATATGGATTACCAGCGTGAGATTCGGAAAAGAGAAAATAAGGATGAAGAAAAACTGGCTGGTCTTCGTACAAGTATTATTTCCACGTTAAATAAAATGAACCAAAATATTCCTAGTGAAACGATTCCGATCCAATCTGAAGAACTCCATCATCAAGTCGCCATGATGTATGGTGATTTAGGTGAGAAAGTGCAGATGAAGAAGATTTTGGAAAATCTAATTAAAAGTAAAACCGGCAAACCTAGCAAACGTGTAGAATATGCAAATAGCTATTATAAAGAATTGGAAGATCCTGAAACGGCACTGGGTATTCTAGAGGATATGAGATCACAATTTGTCCAAATGGAAGGGATGATCAAGGTGCGTGGTTTTGGTAAAAAATCTATAACAAAAGCATCCTGGAATCGTTGGCAGAAGGCCTATCCTGAAGTGGTGTCATCATTGGTATATATCTATCGTAAAAATGACCAGTTAATGGATGCAGAATTGGTCCTCTCTGATTGGGTGGATCGAAACCCCAGTGACAAAAACGCTCAAAATATTCTGGAAGAAATTCGCTCCGGCGGATAATCTCTTTGGGTCTTTATGACCGATTCCCAGCCTATTGTTTCAATCATAATTCCCCATTGGAATGGCATTGAAATTCTCTCAGAATGCATTGAATCACTGAAAAAATCTACTTTCCCGTCCTTTGAAATTATTGTCTCTGATAATGCTTCAAGTGATGGAAGCCAGGCGTGGATTAAAGAGAATCATCCCGATATTATACTGCTGGAAAATGATAAAAATTATGGCTATGCCGGCGGTTGCAATTATGGGTCAAATATAGCAAAAGGAGAATTCCTTTTATTTTTGAATAATGATACGATCCAAAATCCTAATTGGCTTCAACCTTTAGTGGATCGAATGAAGAGTGATGAGTCCATTGCTGCACTACAACCTAAGATCCTGAATTATTATAGTCGTAATATATTTGATTATGCCGGCGGTTCCGGAGGACACCTAGATTTGTTCTGTTTCCCCTTTGCCAGAGGGAGGATATTTCTTGAGCAGGAGAAAGACACTGGACAATATGATGATGCGCAAAAATGTTTTTGGGCATCGGGAACAGCCATGTTAGTCAGGAAAAAGACTTTCTTCGTTGCGGGAAAATTTGATGAAACATTTTTTGCACACATGGAGGAGATAGATCTTTGTTGGCGTTTTCAAGCCATGGGTTTCCAAGTTTGGTCAGAGCCCAAATCAGTAATCTACCATAAAAATGCTGTTTCGCTGCCCATGCATACCCATCGTAAATATTATTTAAATCACCGAAATTCCTTACTCATGCTTTTTGGGAATTATTCAATCTCGGTAGCATTTTATGTGGGATTTATTCGAATGATGCTGGAGTTTGTTGCCTTGGGTTATGCTTTTGTGAAAATGGACTGGAACCATGTTACGGGTATTTTGAGATCTTTGGGTTGGATTTTGATTCATCCAATTACAATCTTGAAAAAACGATCAAGATTCAATCAAATAAGAAAATTGAGAGATAGTGAAATTATGGAGGGAATGACTAAAACTGCTGTTGTTCTGGCACATTATCTAGGTGGGAAAAAAACTTATTTAGAAATGGTATCTAAAGCATCCTGATACAAATCTCGTCGATCTGGATCTAATTCTTTCATATCTTTTAACAATTCTTTTCGACCTAGCATGGTCAGTATTTTTGCGATTTGTTCAGAATGAGTTTTAAGAAAAAATTGTGTGTGATTATCCCTACCCAAATCCCGGAACGATTGTTCAATCCCATCCAGCATGGAGTTAATCTCATCTAGAGTTCCTTCAATGTCTCCATCCTTAAATAGATCCATGGCAATGTACCACGCCAGTCGTGCTTTTCTTAAACCGATATTCCGATGCAAGTTATCCACGAGATTTATTCTAGAACTCCACCCTTTTTTATAATCAGAGCCCGAGCCGCGGATGGCAATATCCCGTGCGGTTTCATAGGTAGCGTTGCCTCCATTGAATTCGTAGGTATCAATTTCCCCGGCTAAAATCAGGTTTGTAAAAAAAGCGAGAAATCCGGAAAGGGGTTCGAATAAGACCGGATCATAATAGAGACTAGTCCCTGAATTATAAATAAACTGTACACTTTTATCAAAATATCTGAGATCACGCCCATTGGAAAAAAGAGCCTGACAGTTGAATATTTTTTCACTTCCTTTAGCAGTGATACCCTCAAACACGATTTGGATGTGAAGAGGGATAGTTAAATCGCTATAGGATTCATCCCAGGTTGTGGTTGTAATAAACCGGATAATATCATTATTCAGATTCAGAATTTCCTGTTTTTCATCGCTCCGGAGCAATCGATCATCGAAATTTACTTTCACAGAACCGAATTGGGCAAAAGTTAGAGAAATAAGGAATATGAATGTAAAAAAGAATGTTCTTCTATTTCCCATACCTGAAAATTGAAGAGAGTGAGGGTTGATTTCAAGATATTTGTTGAACCTGTTATTGCTAAAAATGTTTAATATTGAGTATCAAAACTATGTTAAAAACTCTCATTTCATTTGGATTAATGATCCTAGTCTTTACAGGGGCTTTGCACATTGATTTTCACGATCAAGTTCATGCCGAAGGTTATAATATATGTACTCCTGAATGTGATGATGAGAAACATCACTCTTTTTTACATCAATGTGAACAATGTCTGAATAAGAATAATAGAATCATTGTTCATGAAAAGATTAACTTTTCAGACAATAAAAAGGGTGCACCATTTTTATTTTTTTTCGAAGGTTTTAATAAAGCCGTTACAAATTTTAGTTTATACAGTCGTCCTCCCCCCCCCCAAGTCTCCATTAGTTAAAAGTACTATTTTCATCACACTACTACTGAAGTAGTGTATAATTATTATAAGATTTTTTAAAGGAGCATTTTATGCAATTTTTATTTTTGCGTGCTATGAAACCGCACGTGGTTTTTTTATTGACCAGTATGATATTATTTACAGTAGGCTGTGAGGATGATGATCATGATCATCATCATGATGAGCATACCGATGCAGATGGTTTTATTCTTGAAGATGGCAGTGGAACAGAGGTCTACAGAGAATTTGAAGGTGCTGTAGAAGGCGCTGTTAATCTGAGCGTTGGAGACACTCTTGAACTTTCAGTGCATTTTCTTGATCATGATGGCAATGAAATTGAGCACGAGGAAGAAGAGGAAGATGAATTATTGGTCTCTGGAAATGATTCGAACGTTGCAGTTGTAGAAGTTGAAGAACATGAAGAAGAGCACCATGAGATGGCAATCCATGTCATTGGAGTGAGTTCTGGTTCCACCAGTTTCAAGCTGCAGTTGATGCATCAAGGTCATGCCGACTATACCTCAACAAACAATGTAGCTTTAATTGTCAATTAAAAAACATCTAACAATGCTATGCTTCCTGGGTCTGTTATGGTCTCAGGAAGCATATATTACGGGTTTAATCATAAGTGATGATGACCAAGCACCTATTCATGGTGCTAATATCTATTTAAAAAAACTTGGTGTCGGTACAGTATCTCAGGTTGACGGTCGGTTTGTTTTAGAAAATTTGCCCCATGGAGAAACCTTATTTACAATTTCTATGATTGGTTTTAAGGATATAAATAAGTCATTAGTTTTAGATAAAAATAATTATGACCTGGGTAAGGTCTCCATGTCAAAAGATACTATAAAAATTGATGAGATATTTGTTGATGCCCATTATGAACTTCAACCCCATAGTTTTGCATCCAATATCGATTTTACTGGAGATAAATACCATAAAAATTTAAAGTCATCTCTGGCTCTGACTCTTGAGCAAGAAACAGGTTTATCTATTAGATCCATGGGCCAGGCAACTGCTCAGCCAGTTCTACGAGGATATACAGGAGATAGATTTTTACTAACAGAAAACGGCATAACAACTGGAGATCTTTCAAACACTTCTATTGACCATGTTATTAGTATGGATATGGCTTCATACAATAGGGTTAGAATTATACGTGGACCAGAAGCTTTACTTTTTGGATCTAATACAATTGGAGGAGTTATTGATGTATCTAGACAAACTAATTTAGAATCTAAATTTAAAAAAACAAGTTTATGGGTACTCTTTGGTACAGAGTCATCAAACAAGAGTTCATTTGGGAATTTTATAGCCTACCTTCCGGTCAATCTACAGCAACAATTCAGGTTTTCAATCTTAAGTCGCAACTCAGGCAATCAAAGGTCTCCAAATGGAGTTTTAGACAATACTGCATTATCTAATCATGAAGTGACTGGCAGTTATTCTTATTTTGGTAAGGCTCATCGTTCAACATTTTCTTACGAACAGCTTAAAATGAATTATGGTATACCAGGAAGTTATGAAGGGCATATTGATGGGGTGGATATTGAAATGAATAAAAAATCCCAAAAGTATAATTACCATAAGGACATTCTTTTTCTGGATTTTCAAACATTAGATATAGATCAGCGTTTTATAAGCTATATGCATACTGAATATGAAAAAGGCAACCTTGATCCTTCCGTTCGTATGGATCAAAATATCTTTTCTTTACAGAGTAAGCTTACTGGTAATCATTTAACTGTTGGGTCTTTATTCCAATATCGTGACTTCCAGGCGGGGGGATTCTATTGGACACCAGACGCAGAAGAAATAAGCTTAGCTGCATTTGGTTTGTTTGAAAAAAAAATAATTGATTTAACTTTACAAATTTCTTCAAGGGTTGAATACCTTACAGTTATACCAGAAAAATCATCAATCTATTTATCAAACTTAGATAACAGTCAAGTCGTAAATCGGAACTACCCCATTTTTGCAGCAGCATTAGGTGCTTTTAAAGCTTGGAAGAATTGGAAACTTTCATTTGGGACGATGCTCACTGGGCGAGCTCCAAGTATTGAGGATCTATATTCTGATGGACCTCATTTAGGCACTTACGCATATGAAATTGGGCAACCTAAGTTAGGGTTGGAAAAAACAATTGGTGTTGAGACGTCATTAGAGCATAGTACTACAAAAAGTGATGTAAGATTTACAGGTTTTCAAAACTATAGCCCGAATTATCACATTAGCACAAAAATGGGAGATGGTTATGAATCAGGTGCTGACTGGATTGAATGGGGGAGTGGATCAAGTGGATGGCTTTATAAATATCAAATGCAAGGCTTAAGAGCACGAATTTATGGTTTTGAATCCGATTTTAGATATCGACTAACTAAATTAATCAATTTTCATGGTAGTATTTCAGTTACTAGAGGAGAAAACATCTCAGATAACAAACCTCTTGCGTATATGCCACCAGACAAATTTCAGTTATCAACAGAATTAGATCTGAATCCGTTTTCTGTAGCATTTCAACTTAAAAAAGTATCACCGCAATCAAGGTTAGGTGAATTTGAAACCAAAACAGGGGGGTACTTTATCGCTGATTTAAATGGGAGTTTTACAATCCATGGATCGCAAATTGCTCACAAATTTATCTTTCAAATAGACAATATTTTTGATGAAGTATATTATAATCACCTTTCAAGAATAAAACTAATTATGCCTGAAAAAGGACAAAGTTTCAGTGTACAATATCGATTAGTATTTTAACTATTTTTCATCTTGACATAAATTATGTCAGGGCACAAGAGGGATTTAGATGGGCCTCATAACCCGATGGGTGGATATTTGCCTCCAGCGGGTTTTTTTATTTGTGGGATGAAGGATAGATTTGGTAATATTAAATTATGAGATATCTAAAGGAATTAATCAAAAATTATACCCATAAAAATCCAAAAGAAAATTCAGCTTTTGAAATGTTGAGTTTCCTAAAAACGGATGGGTGCTTTTTAAAAGATAATTATGATGGACACTTTACTGGCTCTGCATGGATTGTGAGTCCAGATAAAGAAGAAGTATTGATGACACATCATAAAAAACTGGGGATGTGGCTACAATTAGGAGGGCACGCTGATGGTGAGAATGACTTGCTCAAAGTTGCATTGCGTGAAGCAAAAGAGGAATCTGGAATCCAATATTTCAATATTGTGAGTAATGAAATATTTGATTTAGATATACACGATATACCTAAACATATGAATCAACCATCACATAAACATTATGACATTCGATTCTTACTAGAAGCTGACCCTGTTTCTAGCAAAATAACCATCAGCGATGAATCATATGATGTAGCTTGGATACCTATAGATGAGGTTATAGAATTAAATCCAGAAAATTCTATTCAAAGGATGGTAGAAAAGACATTCGTAATTAAAAATCTTGATTCTTATTCTTTTAAAAACCAATTATAGATTCGATATAATAGTATATTTGTAATATGAGATTTATTGTTAATTAAATAAAAGGAAATATGATGGGAAAAGGAAAAGATGCTAAAAAAAGTGAAAAGAAAAAACCTTTAAAAACAGCTAAAGAAAAGAAGTTAGCCAAAAGATTGAAAAGAGATGGAAAAGAATAAAACTGAATTATCACTAAATAAAAACTTAAAATTTTAAATCAAATTCGGAATAAAAAGCCTCACATTCGTGGGTTCTTTTGTTTGTGGGATGTTGGGTAGATTCAGGATATGAATATTATAATTCAGTTAGAAATGATTTGGTTGCAACATTGAGCAAAGCTTCAGAAAGTTTCCTGAGTTATGTACCGCCAATGGGAATTTATGAAACCCTCTATGCTTTTCAGGATGTTTTTGGTAAACACATGGGCGAAGGGGGGACACATCCTTGGAGCCAGGGTTTCCCGCTGACGATCCAGTTACCTAATGGGCCAGAGATGCCAACTAATGTTCATCTGGATGCTGAAGACCTCAAGTATCCAAAGGCCTGGGGTTTACCGGAGTTACGTAAGGCCATTGCTGGCTATTATAATCATTATTACAACGCCGGTATTGATTCCGAGAATGTCATGGTTTTTGCCGGGGGACGTCCTGGCTTGGTGGCACTGTTGATGTTTCTGCAGCCGGATATAAATATTCGTATAGCATCCACTGAATACACACCCTACTATGACATGCTGCGTCTGCTCCAGCTCAAATACTCATTGGTGGACAGTCATGTTGATAATCATTTTTCCCCATCAGTCCAGGATTATATTAATACGAATGATGCTGAACGTAATCTAGTGATGTTGAGTAATCCCTGTAATCCTACCGGTATCACCAGAAGTGGAAACGATCTCAAAAACCTGGTGGAGAAAGCATCATATGGTTCATCTGGATTGCTTATAGATGAAGCTTATGAACTGTTTAACGATCCTCCTACAAGCGCCTTGGGCTATGTCGATAATATAAACGATTCCAATTTGTTTATTTCGGGTGCAGCAACCAAGGGACTGCAGGCACCAGGTATCCGGATTGGATGGGTAGTGGCTGCGAATCGCTATATCAAAATACTTGGTAATTTTTCATCATTTGGCATGGGCGGTGTTTCCCGACCATCCCAACTCTATGCCTTGGCATTACTGCAGAGAAAGCGCACGGATTTAATCCATAAAGCTATACCAGAATTCTATGCTGATCAGCGTCAGCGATATGGTGACGCATTTGCTGATCTTGGATTAGACCTTTTTTCTGGTGACGGTGGATTTTATCACTGGTGCCGTCTTCCGGGAGAATTAACTGCCGCTGAACTGAACAGTCGTCTCTTTAAATATGGTGCTGCAATTCTGGAAGGAACTGACTGCGATATGGCACGCCGAGGAGAGGACTCTCCGCTTAGGCAATTTTTTCGTTTTTCTTTTGGTCCGCTCCTGCCGGAATCATTTGAATCAGATATTGAGATCCTACGGATGGCGTTGAGTTAAGATTTAAGTTAGAGCCCCACTTTCGTAGTTTTTTTTGTTTGAGGTATGATGAGTAGGTTTGGGCGTTTATTTCATAAAATATTTAAATCATGAGCAACGGATGAAACTCTTAAAAATAATACCATTCTTGTCCATTCTACTTGCGAGCCAAATTCAAAATGACCAAGTCGTTTTAGAGTCAGACAAAATATTACAGGTTTTGAGCGAATGTCCACCCATGAAATTGAATGCTAGTTCTAATATCATAATCTCAATGCCATCGTTGAATGGTTCCTTAATAAAATTCCGGATGTTTTATTCGCCGGTGATGCCCCCATCATTAATTAAAAAATACCCTGAGATAAGAACGTACACTGGCATCGGTTTGGAAAATCCTAGCGAGAGAGTGAGTGTGACTGTGGGCAAGGATAAAATCAAAGGAATGATCTTAGGAAGCGATGGCACCGTTTTTATTGACCCTGTAAAAGACGGCATGGATTTATATCGTATCTCCAAAGCAGAAATGGGTGCACCTGCTTCTCGCAACTGTGCACAATGCGAAAATGATGACGCAATAGAAAGAGAAGGGGGAGCAAGCAGTAGAACCACAAGAAACTTCCCATCCTGCGTGGGTGAGGCCGAACCGTGCTATTCAATCGGGGATACATTGGTTACATTTCGATTTGCCGGTATCTTAACGGCGGAAGCTAATAATGAAGTAGGGGGCGGCAATGTTTTTGGAGGTCTTACCTGGATGAGTGCCATGGTGAATCAAATAAATCTCCTTTGGGTTCGAGAATTGAGTTTTCGCCTGGAGTTGATTGAAGATAGTGATGTATTGATTTACACTGATGACAATCCCACGCCGGAAGACTTTATCCAGTATAATATGTATGAGGAGTTACCCCTCATATTAAATCATCTCAATGAGACTGTTGGCACTGGTGGATATAATGCACCTGTTGGATTACTGAACTGGGAATACGGAGCTGTATTTAATGTTGGGTATGGTGGTGGATTGGCCTATGTACCCGGCTCTACTTCTGCGAATCTGCCGTATTACGAAATTTTTAATCATGAAATAGGCCACAATTTAGGTTCATCCCATAATTGTACTTCAGAAGGTGGCTGGAGATGTTCATTTGGCGGTACAATTATGTGTTCTCGGAGTAATACACTCCCAGGTAGTGGTGGTGATCAATATTCGTCACATACCATCGATATCGCCATCAAATATCAGCAGGAAATGTTTAGCGGAAATTCATATCTATATCAACGGGGTTTTACGAGAATCCCGACTGATAATTTGCCACCGGAAGTAAACCTGCCTTTTGATATTATCACTATTCCGATGGAAACGCCATTTGTACTGGAAGGAAGTGCCGAAGATGAAAATGGCGAAAATTTAACCTATTCCTGGGAACAGAATGATGTTTCTGATGTTGCCTTTAGTCCGCCGGACTTTCCGGAAGATACCGGTCCACTATTTTGCAGCGTGGATGCAAAAATGGATGGAAATGTTCGATATTTTCCACAAATGGCAAGCCTGTTAGACAACAATTATTCGACAGGAAATATTGAAATATTGCCCTTTGCTGCCAGGGAAATAAATATGCGTCTGCTGGTAAGGGATAATGATCCGGTTTCCGGTGGCTTCAGTTATGATAATGTACTTTTGAATGCGGTGGAAGATGCAGGGCCATTTCGGGTTACATCACAGGCTGATGCGGTTACATGGGAGACAGGTACTACCGAAACTATCATGTGGGCTGTAGCCAATACGAACAATGCTAGTGGAGTCAACAGTCCCATCGTTGGTATTTATCTCTCTATTGATGGTGGCGAAAATTTTGATATCGTCCTGGATGCAGCAACTTCCAATGACGGGAATGAGGACATAACTGTACCAGTTGTTCCTACGAGTGATGGTTGCAGGATCATGGTGAAAAGTTTGAATAATGTCTTTTTCGATATAAATAATTCATTTTTCATCATCAACAATTTAGCCATCCCACAATTGGTCGTTGATACGTCAGTCATTGAACTGACCCTTCCTTTGGATACTATCATGGTTGTTGAGCGAGAAATTTCAAATTCCGGAGATGAAGGGTCTGTTTTGAGTTATGAACTAGATGTAGACTATGAATTGAATGGTGATGGCTATTTATCCTTTGATGGTGAAGATGATTTTGTTGATCTTGGTGCAAATCTGTTAAGCGGTGCAGGAGATTTTTCCATCACATTGTGGATAAAGACAACAGGAATAAATGAAGTGATTATCCAGCAGCGCAATGGTGGGTTTAACGGTGAATACCAATTAAATGTCAATGGAGATGGCCGATTAAATTTTTGGACATATTCGGATGGATACCGTTGGTCTGTTTCATCGCCGGGATCGGTCAATGATGGAAATTGGCATCATGTCGTTTTGGTGCAGGATGAAACCATTAACGGCGGAAAGATGTGCGTGGATGGTTCCGAAGTTTCCAGCAGTTCCGGTGGACTAGTTAATTTGGATGGTAATATCCATTCATATCTCGGTGCCGATATGCGGGATCATGTTAATTATTTTTCCGGATCCATTGATGCAGTGGGAATTTTATCTGTTGCATTATCGAACATGGATGTAGAAGGCCTATATTCCGGTGGCCAGAGTTTCAATTTGAATTACAATCATGACGGTTATTCAGGAGCGAATGATTTGGATGCATTTTATCCAGTCAAGCTCATGAGTGGGACAACACTTTCTGACGCCAGCGGAAATGGACATGATGGAAACATTTCCGGTGCTAATTGGGATGGAGATTTGATTCCTGTTCCGGATTGGTTAGTAGTTTCCGGTTCCTATAGCTGGCTGGAAGCAGGAGAAAGTGATCAAATCAGCATTACAGTCATTACAGAAGAATTGGAAAATGATACAGTTTATGTTGGCCATGTTTTAGTCTTAACCAGTGGTGATGCCACTTCCATTCCTGTACATCTGAATACGGGTGATAATTTGAGTGCTGATGTTTCACAGTTACCGAGAAAATTCAACCTTTATCCGGCCTATCCAAATCCATTCAATCCCGTGACAAGTCTACGCTATGAACTTCCGGAAGATGCCATGATCAACGTCACCATCTATGACATGATCGGAAGAAGGATCAAGACCCTTGTGAATGGTCTGCAAAGTGCCGGCTACAAATCAGTACAATGGAATGCTAATAACAGTACAGGTCAGCCAGTGAGTGCGGGAGTCTACCTATATCAGGTTCGTGCTGGTGAGTTTGTACAGACAAGGAAGATGGTGCTGCTGAAATAGATTTACCCTTTCTACAACATCAAGCCCCACATTCGTGGGGTTTGATGTTTGTGGGAGTCTTGGTGTACTCTATGTTTAAATTAAATAAAAATCACGGTAATTTCACCTATGACAAATATTAGAGAAATGCTAGATGGTGAAAAAAATGCCAATATTTTATCTATACTTGAAACCGCGGGAAGACTGGCTGAAAAAGATGGGATAGAAGTTTATGTAGTGGGCGGACTCGTCCGCGATCTTATGATGGGCTTGCCCCTAAATGATATCGATATCATGACAGTAGGAGAAGGAATCCCATTTGCAAAAAAACTTTCTGATGAATTAGGGGTGAAAAAAATAATTCCTTTTAAAAAGTTTGGTACAGCCATGATTCCCAATAAATCTGTGCGAATAGAAGTGGCAACTGCCCGAACAGAATCCTACAATGATGATTCTCGGAAACCATCAGAAGTAGTTTACACTAATTTGAAAGGAGACTTACTTCGGCGCGACTTTACCATCAATGCCATGGCTATGGATATTCTTCCGGATACATTTGGAAATCTCACAGATCCTTTTGGCGGAATTGCCGATATAGATAAAAAGATATTGCGTACACCGCTAGATCCGGATGAAACATTCTCAGAAGATCCGCTGCGAATGATGCGGGCTGTTTACTTTGCATCCAAGTTGGGTTTTGAAATTGAGAAGAAATGTCGCGCTTCTATCAAAAGACAAGCACATCGCATTGATATTGTATCCTGGGAGCGAATCCGGGATGAATTCATCAAGATCCTGAAAACGAAGAAACCATCGGTTGGATTGGTGATCCTGCAAAAATCGGGTCTCATGGAAACTGTCTTTCCGGAGATCCATGTTATGTATGGCATGGAGCAAACATCCGAATGGCATCATAAGGATATTTTTGCCCACACGCTTCAAGTTGTGGATAATGCTGCGGAATTATCCGATAAAATGGAGATTCGTTTTGCTGCATTAGTGCACGATATTGCCAAACCCAACACACGGCGAATTGATGAAAGCAAAGGCTATACCTTTCACGGTCATGATGCAGTTGGAGAGCGAATGTTGAATAAAGTGGCCCACAGATTAAAACTATCGAACACCCTGAAGGAATATTTGAAAAAACTCACTCTTTTGCATCTCCGTCCCATTGCATTAATAAAAGAGATTGTAACCGATTCTGCCATTCGCCGGCTCATGTTTGCTGCCGGGGATGATTTGGATGACCTCATGATATTGTGTCGCGCTGATATTACCACAAAGAATCCAAATCGTGTAAAACAGTATTTAAAGAACTTTGAAAAAGTAGAAAAAAAAATGTCAAATGTGACTGAAAGAGATGCCATGAAAGCGTTTCAATCGCCCGTTCGCGGTATTGAGATCATGGAAATTTGCGGTCTCACAGAAGGCCAGAAAGTTGGTGAGATCAAGGAAGCAATAGAAGAAGCCATCTTAGATGGAAAAATCAATAATTCATATGATGCAGCAAAAGAATACCTATTAGAGATAAAAAACGGAATGCTTCAATAGAACATCATGAATTGGATTGTCAGCCCGGCGACATACTGGAATATGAATCTAGTAAAAATAAATAAGCAACTTTTATCAATTAATTGCGTCAAAAGAAAGGTAAATATTAATCAAATGAAAAACAGTTTATTAATTCTTCCATTACTTTCTGGTCTTTTCGCACAGGGTTATAATTTGGAAGATTGTATCAAAATCGCATTGGATGGCAAGAAAACGCTTCTGTCTGCTGAGTTAAATGTAACTTCCGCTGAAAGAGGCGTAACAGGATCCTATAGTGGCCTTTTGCCATCGTTGAATGCAACCACTGGAGTAGGTAGGACGCAATTCCCAGAAAGAGAAAGTATCTCCATTGACTATGACAATCTCAGTTTGGATACAACCGTTTCAAGCTATTATGATAATATGTCCGCTGGCATCTCTCTTAACCAAACGATCTTTGACGGGGGACGATCCTGGAACCAGGTTAAACAGGCAAAAACCAATCTCAATATTGCCCAATTGAATTATCGATCTACCACGATCCAAGTGATCCAGAATGTGATTAAATCCTATTATGAATTGCTAAAGGCACAGAAGTTATATAATGTGGCAGAAAAAAACCTGGAAATGTCCGTCCAACAGGTGTCGCTGGTTACACAGCAGTATGATCTTGGTGTCGTGAAAAAAACAGATCTCCTTAAAGCAGAAGTTGCCAAAGGCCAAGCCAGTGTGGATGTTTTAATCAGAAATACCAATTTACAAAACGCACGCCGTGTCTTATTCAACGATATGGGGATGCAGGATTATGGTCAATCAATTTTCGCAGTTGATCAAGAATGGATACCGCCGGAGATTCCATCCAGCGGAGAAGCGTTGAAACTGTTAAAAACAAAAAATCCAACTCTTTTGGTTTCCCAGTCCAGAATTAAACTAGGGGAACTTTCCTATAAAATAGCGAAAGGATTGCGGCTCCCATCTTTGAGATCTTCTGTTAGCTATTCTGCCAATGGTGAAGATAGCGATGCATTGATGGAATCCATCAAAGACGACTGGTCACTGGGCATGAATCTTTCAGTGAGCGTACCCATCTATACAGGAAAATCTCTTTCTACCCAACAGTACCAAGCTAAACTCTCTAAACAACAGTCGGAATATGATTTTATCACATTATTGAATGACTTCCGTGTTCAGGCGGCGCTGATCCGGGAATCTTTAAAAAATTATTCGGAGATAATCCCTTTGAATCGGGCAATTGTCATTTCAGCTGAAGAAGACCTTAAACTGGTTCTAGAAAGATATAGTTTAGGTTCAGCAACTATTTTAGAAGTGCTGGATGCACAGGTATCGCTAACGCGATCCAACTCAACTCTCATTAATACGATCCATGAAGCAAGAATGCAGGAAGCTGGATTAAAAGCATTGCTTGGTACATTGGATCTTGAATATCAATTGGAAGAGAATTAATCATGTTAAAAAAACTAAAACAGAAAAAAGTATGGATTCCATTACTTGTCATCATTTTGGGTGGTACGGGATATTGGATCATGAATTCATCTGAAAATGCTGAAATATCAGTTCAGACAGAAGAAGTAATCCGGCGGGACATTATCCATAAAGTGAATGCCAATGGAAAAATTCAACCGGAAGAGGAAGTGCAAATTTCATCCACCATTACAGCCTGGATCACATCGATCACAGTTGCAGAGGGTGACACAGTCCAACCGGGACAATTGCTCATTTCAATGGATGAAAAACAATACCGTGCAGCTTACAACCAAACGTTGTCTGGTGTAAAATCTGCGGAAGCGAATTTGAAACAGGTAAAAGCGCAAAAGGAACGAACCGAATCGTTGTTTGAAAAAAACCTGATCTCGAAACAGGAGTTGGAGAAAATCGAAGCAACTTTTGAATTGGCATCCAGTCAGCTCGATCAAGCTCGATCATCACTCCTGTCCCGTGAAGATGAATTATCCAAAACAAAATTGCTGGCTCCTGCATTTGGGATCGTGACAAGTATGACAAAAGAAGTGGGTGAAATGGCAGTGGGAGGCATGTTTAATCCCGGCGTTGTTATGACTATCGCAGATCTGACTCGCATGGAAGTTCTGGTGGACGTAAATGAGAATGATGTCGTTACGGTGATGGTAGGTGATACAGCAGAGATTGAAGTGGATGCTTTCCCAGATACAATTTTTTACGGGGTGGTGAGCGAAATCGCACACACAGCCCAATCCATGAATTTGGGGAGCCAAGAACAGGTGACTAATTTTAAGGTAAAGGTAAAAATTATTGATCCGCCTGGGAATATTCGTCCCGGTATGAGTAGTACTGTGAATATTATCACTGAAGTGCGAAATAATGTTATTTCCATACCCATCCAGTCTTTGACGGCCCGATCGGAAAATTATAAAAGACAGGCCAAGAATAAAGTAATGAAAAAGAAAAGCGGTAGAAAAAAAATGGACGAAGGAGCTGCGGAAGACAAAGATAATGGCGGGTGGAAAAAAGATAAAAAGATCGAGGTAGTTTTTATTTTAAAAGATGAATTTGATGGCGAAGAAGCACCAAAAGGTAAAAAATATGCAGTGGTCATACCCGTAGATGTTGATGTGGACAGCGAACGCCATTATGCGGTGAAATCCGGTGTGGTTGAAGGCGACAATATCGTCACCGGAAGCTACAAAGCCATCAGTCGAGAGCTACAGCACGGGACTCTTGTTTCAGTTGGCAATGATTTTGAGCAATATGGAAAAGGTAAAGAATAAAATGTCATTGATTTCACTGAAAGATATTCACAAGATTTATAATGTTGGTGGTGAAGAGGTTCGTGCACTGGATGGGGTAGATGTAATAATCAGAGAAAATGAATATCTTGCCATTATGGGGCCCTCTGGTTCTGGGAAATCCACTCTCATGAATATGATTGGCTGCTTGGACACACCCACATCGGGAATCTATGAATTTGAAGGAGAGATGGTTCATGAGATGGATGATAATCAGCTGGCATCTATCCGTAATCGAAAAATAGGATTTGTATTTCAGACATTTAATCTTCTTCCTAAGGCGACCGCTCAACATAATGTGGAAATTCCGCTTATCTATGGTAATGTTCGAAGAGACCAGCGTCAAATCATGGCTGCGGATGCACTAGAAAGTGTGGGTTTGGGAGACCGGATGCACCATAGACCCAACGAACTTTCCGGCGGTCAGCGTCAGCGTGTGGCCATTGCCCGCGCATTGGTAAACCATCCATCTATCATTCTTGCAGACGAACCGACTGGGAATCTAGATTCGAAAAGTGGTCGGGAGATCATGGATATTTTTGATGCGCTCTACAAAGCAGGGAATACCATTATCTTAGTTACTCATGAAGATTATATTGCCTCGCACGCCAATCGAACCATTCGCCTTTTTGATGGAAAAGTACAAGAAGATATTTCTTCTGCAGCATAATGTTTTCTCTTTTTTTTGAAAATTTCCACATTTCTTTAACGGCTGTCCTAGCCAATAAAATGCGTTCCCTTTTAACGGCTCTCGGCGTTGTTATTGGGATTCTTGCAGTCACATTGATGGGAACACTTATTTCAGGATTGGATCGTTCTTTTGAAAAAAGTATGGAATTTTTAGGGAAAGATGTTTTGTATATCAGAAAATTTGAGTGGTTTGGAGATAAGGAATGGTGGGAGATGAGGAACCGTCCCAACATTGATTTGAAACATGCCGATATCATTCGCGATCGATCACAGTATGCCAGGAATGTAGCACCTATTTCTGAATGGTATACATCCGTAAAACGAGATGATGATGATATTTCCGGCGTGCGTGTGACAGGCACCACAGATGAATATGCCTTGATCTCCACAGCAGAAATTGATAAAGGTCGGTTTTTTTCCAATTCAGAAAGCCATTCAGGTTCCCGTGTCGCCGTGATTGGGAAAGACATAAAAGATGCATTATTTGAAAATGAACAAGCCATTGGCAATAAGATTCGTATCGGGAATTATACATTTCGTGTGATTGGGGAGATTGAAAAACAGGGGAAATTTCTCGGTATGTTTAGCATGGATAAGCAAATCATCATTCCGCTGGGAACCCATCAGCGATTGTTTACAAGGCGTGGCTGGACAGGAATAAATGTAAAAGTATCCGAATCTGATTTGAATGATGCCACGGAAGAACTCACTGCCATGATGCGAGAATTACGACATATTCGTCCCGCAAAAGAAAATAATTTTGCTTTAAATCGGCAGGATCCCTTCAAGGAACAATATGGTATGATTAAGCTAGCCATTGGTGGGACGGGACTTTTTATTACAATCCTTTCCTTGGTCGTTGGTGGGATCGGGATTGCAAATATAATGTTTGTTACCGTGAAAGAACGTACACGGGAGATCGGCGTACGAAAAGCATTGGGGGCCACGCCAAAAATGATTCTGGCACAATTTCTCATGGAATCGGTAACGATCTGTCTCTTTGGAGGATTATTAGGGATGGGATTAGCCTGGGGCGGTAGTTTTATCATTGATCAATATTTCCCATCAGATATGCCTTTGGGATTAGCCATGACGGCACTTGGACTTTCTACGGTTGTGGGTGTGGTTTCCGGGTTGGCACCATCTTATAAAGCAGCCAAATTGGATCCCATTGATGCACTTCGGTATGAATAAGAAAGTGTTTTACGATACAAGCGCTACATCATGATGGTGAATAAAAAAACATCCCATTTTAAAAATACATTAAGAGAAAGTTTCAGGATGGCATTGGAGGCGATTCGGGACAATAAGCTTCGATCTATGCTCACGCTTCTTGGAATAACCATTGGTGTTTTCTCTGTAATTGGTGTTATGACGGCGATTCGTACGCTGGAATCATCCGTGGCCTCTGGACTTAATGTTTTTGGAACAAACACCTTCAATATCAGCAAACGTCCTACGATTCAATTCGGTCATGGTGGCCGCTGGAAATATCGGAATCGACCCAATATCACTTATCAACTCTATGAAGACCTAAGAGACCGGGCGGTTCTGCCACTTCATGTAAGTGCTTATGATTCCAAATATGGAGTTACTGTAAAATATAAAGACAAACAAGCCACTAAAAATATTGAGGTAGCCGGTGCTGATGAATATACTGTTCGGACCTTGAATACCAATATCAGCGATGGTCGAAACTTTAGCAGGGATGATGTCCTGCACATGCGTAAAACAGCCCTTATCGGTCAAGATGCTATTACCCAACTTTTTCCATTTAAAGACCCTCTGAATAAGCAGATTACTGTTGATGGAATCAAGTTTCGGATCATTGGTATCATTGAAGAAAAAGGGGCCATGTTTGGCGAAAGCCAAGATAACATCATTGCCATTCCATTATCAACTCATCTTCAAATGTTCGGGGGCCGACGTCGAAATATTGAAATTACAGTAGAAGCGCCCTCGGAAGAATTGTATGATCAAACTCGGGATGAAGTGATTGGTATTTTGCGAACCTTAAGGAAAGTTCCTCCGGGTGAAGACAATAATTTTGAATTGACATCTAATGAGGAAATCTTAGATGAATTGGCTCCATTTACCGATGGCATCAAACTATTTGCTTTTTCTGTAAGTGTTATTGCGCTTATTGTGGCCGGCATAGGTATCATGAATATTATGTTGGTTTCTGTCTCGGAGCGAATCAAGGAGATTGGCATTCGTAAAGCCATTGGTGCGACACGACGAGATATTCTCACCCAGTTTTTAACTGAAGCAGTATTCTTAAGTGAATTTGGCGGTATTGCAGGTATTATTTTGGGGGTAGCTGGGGGAAACGTTGTGGCTGCTATTTTTAATATTCCAGCCGTCATCCCTTTAGACTGGGCCTTTATCGGACTGGCAGTCTGTTCTGTAATTGGAATTGGGTTTGGGATATACCCTGCTTGGAAGGCAGCAAATATGGATCCAATCGAATCTTTAAGGTATGAATAGACTATAAGTATAAGACTGAGTAAGTATTTTGCTTACTCAACATCTGAAACACTCAGATACATGTACGTTTTCATATGATCAATTATAAATAATTTTCTCTTTCCACTTCAGGCTGGTAAATTTCACAGCAAAAATCATGCCTGTTTTATCTTTAACATCCTTTTTTTATTTTCAACCATGATACAATCTCACGAAATGTAAATATGGAAGTCAAAGAGGTGTCTCCAATAAAGCCAATAGAAAACCCAATTAAATGGTTGTTGGTGTAATTCCAGCCCGGCTTGGTTCAAGCCGGTTCCCTAAAAAGATTTTGGCACCATTGGCGGGGAAGCCTATGGTGGTACATGCAATTGAGCAAGCCCAAAAATCAGAAAAACTAGATAAAGTAATTTTGGCAATCGATTCAGAAGAAACAAAAGTAGCGTTGGCGGATTTTGATTTTGAAATAATGATGACTGATTCAAATCATATATCAGGAACCGATCGTGTTGCGGAAGTAATAAAAAACATAGATGATGTCGAAATTGTGATAAATATTCAAGGCGATGAACCTCTAACCGATCCTAAAATAATTGATGCTTTAGTGGATACTTTTAAAGATCCAAACGTACAAATGTCAACAGTGGTGAGTCGAAAACTCACTGTGAGTGATTTACTTAATCCCAACATTGTAAAAGCAATTCTAGATAAAAACGCAAACGCGGTTGAATTTAAACGCAATATTTTTGATTTAGAAATTGGAGGCGTTTATCGCCATCTAGGCATGTATGGATTTACAAGAAATGCTTTATTTCAATTTACAAATTTGGCACCATCAAAAAGAGAACAAGAAAGACGATTGGAACAAATGCGCGCATTGGATAATGGATTACCAATCCATGCGCTTATTACAAATTGTCAACATTGGGCTGTAGATACGAAAGAAGATTTAGCCAAAGTCGAAAGAATGATGGAGTATCCTAAAGAAGAAACTATTGTCAAGAATGCATAAATGAAGACAATCAAATCAACAAAGTATATTTTCATTCTCGGTGGTGTCATGTCCGGGCTAGGTAAGGGCATTGCCGCATCTTCTATTGGATATTTGCTTAAGCAAGCGGGGGTCAAAGTAACAATTCTGAAACTGGATCCTTATCTGAATGTAGATCCAGGAACTATGAATCCTTATCAGCATGGCGAAGTTTTTGTATTGGATGACGGCTCTGAAACAGATCTGGACCTAGGGCATTATGAGCGTTTCATTGATGTAAATATGACCAAGAATAACAATGCAACTGCAGGGCAGATTTACAGTACTGTATTAGATCGAGAACGAAAGGGTGAATATCTTGGCGATACAGTTCAAGTCATCCCTCATATAACTGATGAAATTATTAAACGTATCAAAGCAGTAAACAATCCGAAGAAATATGATGTGGTCATTTGTGAAGTGGGTGGAACCGTAGGCGATATTGAGAGTCTCCCCTTTATGGAAGCAATTCGGCAATTATCATTAGAAGTGGGATATCATAATCATATGTTGGTTCATGTTACGTTACTTCCCTATGTAAAAGCCAGCGGTGAACTCAAGTCAAAGCCCACCCAACATTCCGTTATGAAACTTAGAGAAATCGGTTTGGCACCTGATATGATTTTTTGCCGCTCAGAGCATCCTATTGAACAATCGGTTCGAGACAAAATTGCTTTATTCTGTAATGTTCGTCCAGACCATGTGATTGAAGGATTGGATGTACCCACTATTTATGAAGTCCCTTTACTGATGCATGAACAAAATGCTGGTGAATTAATTAATGACCGATTAAATATTGAAAAGAAACCAAGTTTAAAAGAATTAAGAAAATTTATCCACAATTTTAAAAACCCGTGCCATGAAGTGACCATTGCCATGTGTGGGAAATACACAGAATTAATTGATTCATATAAAAGCGTTATGGAGGCATTTATTCACGCTGGTGTTGAAAATAATGCCCGAGTGAATATAAAATGGATTCAGACAGAAAAAATAAAAAATGATATAACTGCTAAAAAAGCTTTCCAAGATATAGACGGAATTTTACTCTTACCCGGATTCGGCTCCCGTGGGAGTGAAGGTAAAATTCACTCTTCCAAATATGCCCGTGAAAACAAGATCCCTTTTTTAGGAATTTGTCTCGGGCTCCAATGTGCGGTCATTGATTTTGCCCGAAATGTATGCGGTATGAAAGGAGCAAACTCGACTGAATTCGACAAGAATACAAATTTTCCCGTAATTGATCTTATGGAGTCCCAAAGGGCCATTAAGATTAAAGGCGGAACTATGCGACTTGGAGCTTATGATTGTGAAATCAAAATAGGTACAAAAACTTATGCAGCCTATCGGAAGAAAAGAATCTCTGAACGTCATCGTCATCGCTATGAGGTCAACAATCGTTATCGTAAAAAATTAGAAAAAAATGGTTTGGTATTCTCTGGCATGAATGAAGATTTGGGGGTAGTTGAAGCGATCGAAATTCCAGAACATCCTTGGTTTGTATCCGCACAGTTTCATCCGGAACTCAAAAGCCGGGTGAACAAAGCACATCCTTTGTTTCGGGAATTCATTAAAGCAGCGGTGAAAAATGAAATCTGAAAAAGTTTTATTTCTACAATAATTATGAAAATAGTATCAATAAAAAATGTAACATTTGGCGGGAATACCTTAGGTCTTATTGCGGGGCCTTGTGTCATTGAAAGCCGTAGCCATTCTTTGAAAATGGCAAATGCAATCCAAGAAATTTCACAAAAAGTTGGTATTCCATTTATTTTTAAAACTTCTTTTGATAAAGCCAATCGCTCAACTTTTTCTTCTTATCGAGGACCGGGATTAGATGAAGGCCTTTCCATTTTATCTGATGTGAAAAATCAAACCGGGCTTCCAATTTTGACGGATATTCATGAAGAATCTCAAGCTAATAGTGTAGCGGATGTAGTAGATGTATTACAGATTCCGGCATTTTTATGTAGACAAACAGATATACTGGTGGCAGCTGCAAAAACAGGGAAACCTGTGAATGTTAAAAAAGGTCAATATTTATCACCGTGGGACATGAAAAATGTTGTGCAAAAACTAGAAATATCTGGTTGTAAAACTATTCTACTAACGGACAGAGGGACACAATTTGGGTATAATAATTTGGTGGCGGATATGCGAGCTATTCCTATTATGCAAGAATTGAATCATCCGGTAATCTTTGATGCCACTCACAGTGCTCAACTTCCAGGTGGCGGTACCACAACAGGGGGAATGCGAGATATGATTCCAACCCTGGCTAAATCTGCCGTAGCAGCGGGTTGTGATGGAATCTTTATGGAGGTACACGATAATGTGCTCGAAGCAAAATCTGATGCATCAACTCAATGGCCGTTAGACAAATTGGAATCACTTTTATTAGAATTGAAAGCTATTAAAGAAGCAATAACATGAATCAAAAAATGAAAAAAATTAAATTATTGATTTCCGACGTGGATGGTGTCTGGACAGATGGAACATTCTATAAAGGTACGGGCGGGATGGAATTTAAGAGGTTTACTGTCTTGGATGGCGTGGGCATTGCCATGGCTCGTGCGGCTGATTTAAAGATTGCCCTTATTTCAGGGAGATATTCTCCTGCTACGGAACATCGGGCTAAAGAATTGAAGATTGAAGATGTTTATAATGGTTCTTTGAATAAACTTCCCGCTTATGAAGCATTAAAAGAAAAATATAATCTTGATGATTCTGAAATTGCTTATATCGGTGACGATCTTATTGACATTCCTGTTATGGAAAAAGTAGGCGTCCCCATTGCAGTTGCGAATGCAGCACCTGAAGTAAAAGCTATCACTAAATACACCACCAAGATTTCGGGCGGATATGGTGCTTTCCGTGAAGCAGTGGCTTGGATTATTGAAGAAAAAGGAGAAACAAACATTGTAATGCATAGAATGAAAGAGAAGGTTTTAAATAGTTAAGAATAATGGATAGAGAAATAAGAACAATTTTTAATTATGTAACTGATGGTAATTATGGTTTATCATCTACAGCATTACCAATTTATAGAAATAATAAACAGACTTTTGAATTGGAATTAATAAACTGATTTAAGTCCATGCGACTGTTTTTATTTATTTTACTGATTTTTGTTTCATCCTGTGCCCGCGAGCCTATTTTAGAGATGCCATCTCGTGATGGGCTGCCCGATCAGGAAAGTTGGGGTGTGACCATTATTTTGACCAGTGAAGGTTTAATCCGGGCTAAAGTTCGTTCGGGACATTTAGAAAAATATAATGAAAAAAAATTTGTTCTATTAGATAGCAGTGTGATGGTAGATTTTTTTAATGAAAAGGAACAACACACATCTGTGCTTACATCAAAAACCGCAGAAGTTGACCAAGCATCCAACGATATGAAAGCAATGGGGAATGTGGTTGCTGTATCGGATAGTGGAATCACGCTTTATTCTGAAACATTAACTTGGAATTCCAAAGATGAGAAACTTCATACAAAAGATAATATTATGATTACCACTTTGGAAAAAGATACTTTGTATGGGGTGGGATTTGAATCGGACTCAGATATGAAGAATTGGAAAATATTAAGCCCGTCCGGCGTAACAGGCCGGGAATTGGAATGAGAGATCGTCATAATACTTTGAGCGCAAAAGGGCTCTACAAGCAGTATGGTAAACGCATGGTGGTTCGAGATGTGGATGTTTCTGTAGATCGTGGCGAAATTGTAGGCTTGTTGGGGCCAAATGGTGCAGGAAAAACCACAACATTCTATATGATTACCGGCATGATTAAACCAAGCAAAGGACATGTGTTTTTGGACAAAACAAATATTACCCAGAAAGCCATGTACAAGCGAGCAAGGAAAGGGATTGGCTATTTAGCACAAGAGCCATCCATTTTTGGTAAACTTTCAGTAGAAGATAATTTGTTATTAGTTTTAGAAATGATAGAAGGACTTTCTAAAAATGATCAATTAGAAAAAAAGAATCGTTTATTAGAAGATTTATCCGTATCTCATTTGGCAAAAAGTAAAGGAAGTACATTGTCTGGCGGTGAACGACGTAGAGTAGAGATTGCCCGTAGTTTGTGCATGGACCCCGACTTTATTTTATTGGATGAACCTTTTGCAGGTGTTGACCCAATTGCCGTAGAAGAAATTCAAGGAATTGTTCAGTCCTTAAAAGAAAAAGGAATTGGTGTATTAATAACAGACCACAATGTGCGGGAAACACTTTCAATAACTGATCGTTCCTACCTATTATTTGACGGACAAATATTAAAGTCTGGCACATCTGAATCTCTCGCAAATGATGAAGAAGCTAGGCGGCTTTACCTTGGAGAAAAATTTAGACTAAACTAATGGCAACATCCTTAAGACAACTCCAAACTCAAAAACAAAAACTTGCCCCTAGGCAAGTTTTGCAGGCTCGCTTACTCCAGTTGAATACGGTGAATCTTGAGCAGGCAATTCTTGCAGAATTGGAACAAAACCCATTATTAGAACAGGTTGAACCAGAAGAATTGCAGGAGGAGGAGGTCAAGGAAGAAACGGCTGTTGACGATATGGATGTTTCGCTGGAAGACATGTACAGCGATGAGTCTACCTATTATTTTTCTGAAGAAAAAAAGGACATGCCGCTCCCGGATCGGCACACGCTAATCGAAGATATGATAGAACAGCTCCAGGATACAAAAATGGATGAGGATGAGCGGGAGATTGCTGAAGAGATCTTATGGAATACAAATGAGCGTGGCTACCTGGATACGGATTTAATCCTAATTGCGGACCGATATGAATTACTGGAAGAAGAGATAGCGCCTATTCTTCATAAAATTCAACGATTGGAGCCTAAAGGAATTGGATCTAGGAATTTGGAAGAATGTCTCATGATTCAACTAGAGGATGAGGAAGGATCTTTATCACATAGAATCATTCATACGTGCTTCGATGATTTTATGCATAAACGGTACGAAAAGATTAGTGATCGATTGGATTGTAGTACAGAAGAATTACATAACGCTGTTAACCATATTTCCCATTTGAATCCTAGACCTGGTGAAGGGTATAGTGATAAGTTCCAAACGGTTATTCCGGATGTAATCGTTCGGGAAGATGGGCATGAATGGGTCATTACAACGAACGATGGTGGTCTTCCAGAATTGCGAATCAGTCAGGCGTATGAAGATAATTTGGAGAATGGTAGTTTTAATAGTGAAGCAAAGAAATTTATCAAAGGAAAAATGGATTCAGCAAATTGGTTCATTGAAGCGGTTCATCAGAGACGGATTACCATGGTGAATGTGATGCGGTCCATCATGTTATTTCAACCGGAATGGTTTGCGGGAAATATGGATTTTCTTCGTCCTTTAAAACTTCAGGATGTGGCGGATAAGATCAAGATGGATATTTCTACTATCAGTCGCTCTACAAGGGGGAAATTTGTTGATACACCCTATGGTATTTTTGAACTGAAACATTATTTTACTGATTCCATTGAATTAAGTGACGGCCGCATTTTGGGAACATTCATTATAAAACGTGCTTTGAAAAAAATCATTCAAGCTGAAGATAAACATAAACCATTGAATGATGATATTCTGGTTATTGAGTTAGCCAAAGATGGTTACACATTAGCTAGGCGAACTGTAGCAAAATACCGGGATCAGATGGACTATCCCGTGGCAAGATTAAGAAAAGAGATTTAGTTTAAATAAAAAAGGAGTCATTATGGCAACGCGACGTGTAATGTTTGGGGATCAAGAAGTTGAGATCCCTGAATTTAATTTTAAAATACTGCCACTTTTGGGAGCAGCATTTGCACTCTGGTTATTTACTGGTGTGTATATGGTGGGTCCGGATGAAGTGGGGGTTGTCCGAACATTCGGTGAATATACCCGGGTGACCCAATCTGGATTGAATTACCATTTTCCCTATCCAATCGAGCAGGTAAATACGCCAGCAATTACGGAAGTAAAACGGATTGAAATTGGGTTTCGTACACTAAATAATGGTCAATACCGTACTGTGGAAAAAGAAAGTCTCATGCTCACCGGTGATGCAAATATCGTTGATGCTGAAATGATTGTTCAGTACAAGATTAAAGATCCAGTGGCCTACCTATTCAACATTGTGGAGCCGGAATTGACAGTTAGGCAAGCGGCAGAAGCGAGTTTGCGCACAGTCGTTGGTCGGAACAACATTGATGAAACATTAACTACCGGAAAATTCAAGATTCAAGAAGGGACCAAAATCCAAATTCAATTGATATTAGATAAATATGAATCGGGAATCCATGTAGTGGCAGTCCAGCTACAAGATGTATCACCACCGAAGGAAGTAATTGGTGCGTTTAAAGATGTTGCATCCGCAAAGGAAGATAAAAATCGGATGGTGAACCAGGCAGAAGGTTATCGGAACGATGTGATTCCAAAAGCCCGAGGTGAGGCTGAAGCCATGATTCGTGATGCGGAAGGATTTAAACAAGCTCGAATTAAACGTTCAGAAGGTGATGCTGCAAAATTCACAACCATTTTGAAAGAATACAGAAAAGCTAAAAGTATTACTCAAAAACGATTGTATTTAGAAACCATGGAAAGGGTGTTACCCGGTATTGAAAAAATAATTATACCAGATAAGGATAGTGGAAATATGTTAAACTTATTGAATTTGAATCCTGGAAAAGGAGGAAATAAATAATGAAACGATTATCTATTGCGATATTTTCGCTCGTTATATTATTTGTTTTATCCACCATCATTGTGGTAGATGAGACAGAACAAGTCGTCATTCTTCAATTTGGGAAACCAGTTAAAATCATCAAAGAACCCGGATTAAACTTCAAACTCCCTGCTCCAATTCAAGTTTTAAATTCTTTTGAAAAACGGTTGTTGGAATATGATGTACCACCAGAAGAAATATTGAGTAGAGATAAAAAATCACTCATTGTCGATAATTATGTCCGCTGGCGGATTGTGGATCCATTACTTTTTCTTCAAACAGTTAGAGCCATTCCTACAGCTAAAACACGATTAGATGATATTGTCTATTCTGAACTACGGCAGGAATTGGGAAACCATGATATGCATGAGATCATTACCGAAGCACGTGAATTCATTATGGAAAAGGTTACTTTAGCCAGTAATGAAGAAACGAATAAGTATGGAATAGAAGTGATTGATGTGAGGATTCGCCGTGTGGATCTCCCAAGAGAGAATGAAGCATCCATTTATGCGCGAATGGAAGCTGAACGGAAACGCCAAGCGAATAAATTCCGGTCAGAGGGAGAAGAAGAAGCACAGAAAATTCGTGCTGCCACCGATCGGGATAAAACGGTCCTTTTAGCAGAAGCCTATAAAACTTCACAACAAATTCGTGGAGAAGGCGAAGCTGAAGCATTGGATATTTATGCAGTATCCTTTTCTAAGGATCCGGAATTTTATGAATTCATTCGGACACTTGAAACTTATGAGAAAGTGATTGATAAAAAAACCACTCTGGTTTTACCCGGCGATTCAAAATTATTTAAGGCATTAACTCAGTAAAGAGGACGAATTAACCTTTCGAAGGTTTTTAAACCTTTGAAAGGTTAACTTTTAAAAATGAAAATAGATATTAGATCAACCACCATTATAGGTGTACGACATAAGAAAAAAGTGGCCATGGCCGGTGATGGACAAGTCACATTTGGGGATATGGCTTTTAAACAAAAAGCAGTCAAAGTGAGAGAATTTGAAACGGCGAAAGGTGGCGTGCTTGGCGGGTTTGCTGGTGCTGCTGCCGATGCGCTCACTCTCTTTGATAAGTTTGAACAGAAATTGGATCAATACGAAGGTGATATGAAACGGGCTATCGTAGAGTTGGCAAAAGAATGGCGAACAGATAAAATCTTGCGTCATCTTGATGCAATGCTTGTTGTTATGGATAAAAAATACAGTTTTATTATAGCCGGTGACGGAAATGTGATTGAACCAGATGGAGCTGTTGTTGCCATCGGTTCCGGAGGTGGTTTTGCTCAATCAGCAGCGTTGGCATTTTTGAAATCAACAAAATATTCTGCCAAGCAAATTGCGGAAGAATCACTAAAAATTGCTGCTGATCTTTGTATTTATACGAACGATACTATTACCGTTTTGGAGATTGCGTGAAACCATTAACACCTCGGCAAATTGTAAAGGAATTGGATCGGTATATTGTTGGGCAAAAGAATGCAAAAAAAGCCGTAGCTATTGCGCTTAGAAATCGATGGCGACGACAGCAAGTAGAAGGAAAATTACGGGATGAAATCATGCCCAATAATATTATAATGATCGGTTCCACTGGTGTTGGAAAAACAGAGATCGCCAGGCGGCTCGCATCCCTTTCCAACGCTCCCTTTATCAAGGTGGAAGCCAGCAAATTCACGGAAGTAGGATACGTTGGTAGAGACGTGGAGTCCATGGTCCGGGACTTGATGGATACAGCCGTGACTATGGTGGAACGGGAAAAAGAAGATGAAGTGATTGAAATGGCTGAACTTCTTGCCAATGAACGGATTATTGATATCTTATTTCCCGATGATCACAAAAATGATCCTAAACAATCCAAAGAATTGAAAGAACGCCATGAACGAACACGGGAAAGAATTCGCAAAAAAATGGAGAAAGGGGAATTCGAAGACAAATTGATTGATGTTGAAGTTTCGGATGAACCAGCTATCGGGATGCAGATTTTTGGTCCCATGGGCATGGAAGATATTGGCATGAATATAAAAGATATGATTTCCGGTTCATTGCCAAAATCAAAACGGTCTAAAAAAATGACCGTGGCTGATGCCCGAGAGATTTTGACCGAAAATGAAGCATCTAAATTAATCGATCATGAAGAAGTGATCCGCATTGCTCGTGAACGAACGGAGAATGACGGCATCATCTTTTTGGATGAAATTGATAAAGTTGTGGGAAATAATAATGGTGTCGGTCCCGATGTGAGTCGAGAAGGTGTCCAGCGTGATTTGCTCCCTATCGTGGAAGGAAGCAATGTGAATACAAAATATGGTGTGGTGTCTTCAGATCACATTTTATTTATAGCTGCTGGTGCTTTTCATGGGAGCGCCCCATCAGATATGATCCCGGAATTGCAGGGTCGATTTCCCATCCGCGTTGAAATGGACAAGCTTACAAAAGAAGATTTTGTTAAGATTTTAACACATCCACAATCCGCATTAATCAAACAATACACAGCACTTTTAGGTGCGGAAAATGTGGATTTGGAATTCAATGATGCTGCCATTAAAGCGGTAGCGGAATTCGCATCAGAAGTGAATAGTAAAATGGAAAATATCGGTGCACGTCGCTTGCATACCATTATGACAACTCTTTTAGAAGATCATCTTTTTGAGCAACCAAAACGAGGAAACAAAAAAATCAAGATCACAGCAACAGTCGTCAGGGATTCCTTGAAGGATATTGTTGAAGATCCAGATTTAAGCCGGTACATTTTATAATAAAATAGAACAAAGATAAAAATGCCAAAGCACTTTTTACATATATCCGATTTTTCAAAAGATGAACTATGGAATATGCTTCATCTGGCGAAAGAGATCAAAACCAAGTTTCATAAGCGGGAAGACTACAAACCATTTAAAGATCAATCACTGGCCATGATCTTTGCCAAGCCATCAGCTCGAACTCGAATCTCATTCGAAACCGGATTCACATGGATGGGTGGCCATGCACTTTTTCTTGGCCCTAATGATATTGGTATTGGAAAACGTGAAGCAATTAAAGACATCGCGCGAGTTGTTTCGCGATATAATGATGTGATCATGGCCCGTCTTTTTGACCATCAACACATTTTAGAATTAGCAAAATATTCAGATTCAACCGTGGTGAATGGACTCACAGATTATAATCATCCTTGTCAGATTATGGCGGACATTCTCACCGTTTGGGAGCATCGTGGAAATTTAGATGATATGAAAATCACCTACATGGGTGACGGGAATAACATTGTCCATTCCTGGCTTCAACTGGCCAGCAAATTCCCCATGCATTTTGTATGCTGTGGTCCCAGCGGATTTGAGCCTGATGAAGAAACAGTGAGTATGGTGGAAGAATCAGGTATCTCTACCTTTGAATTATCTCATGATCCAAAATCTGCAGCCCATGGTGCGGATGTGGTTTACACCGATGTTTGGGCATCCATGGGACAAAAAGAAGAAGCAGCAGAACGGGAAAGGATTTTTGCAGATTTTCAGGTGAATGAAGCTTTGATGGATAACACCGGGAAAGATACTTTGTTTATGCATTGCTTACCGGCAGAACGAGGACGAGAAGTAACGGACGGCGTTATGGAAGCGGATTATTCTATCGTATTTGATGAAGCAGAAAATCGAATGCATGCCCAAAATGCAATAATGGTCACCATGAATAAATCATAAAAATTTGTAATATAAAATGTGTTTAATATTATTTGGAATTACTATTAAGAACTATTTCCATATTTATTTTATAATGTATTAGAAAAAGTGCAGAATATTTTACCATTTTTTGAAACAGTCTCATCTTCCACAAGATCCATATTTTTGGTGAGTGGTTTGGGACTCTTTTTATCCCTTGAAGCTATTGTCCCACTTTTTAGAATGGATTATAATAAGGTAAAACATGCGGGGATTAACCTTACCTTTACGCTCATAACACTTGTCATTAATTTGATAGGCGCTTTATTGATTGTTACTGCTGTGGATTTTAATGAAACCCATCAATCCGGTTTGCTGAACATGGTTGAATTACCTCTTTGGCTTTATCTGATTTTGGGATTGACCCTTCTGGATCTTATTGGGGCTTGGCTTATCCATTGGCTAGAGCATCGCGTAAAATGGATGTGGATGTTTCATTTGGTTCATCATACAGATCCCAATATTGATGTGACAAGTGGACTTCGCCATCATCCTGGAGAAAATATACTCCGACTTCTATTTACAACGTTGGCAGTTTTATCTACAGGGGCATCTTTTGGATTGGTTATGCTATACCAAACTATTTCAGCCTTTTTTGCCGCATTGACACATGCAAATATTCAAGTTCTAAATTGGATAGATAAACCGCTTTCATGGGTTTTTGTTACACCTCGTTTTCACAAAATACACCATCATTATATTCTACCACAGACGGATTCTAATTATGGGAATATCTTCTCAATTTGGGATCATATTTTTTCCACTACAACTCATATTGATATGAAAGATATGGAATATGGTATTGATACCCACATGAGCCTATCAGAGAATTCCAGTATCAGAAATCTACTCATGATTCCATTCCAATCATATCGGAGACCAGTGGGATCAAAATTCGACGAATGATTTTTATTTTTAGAAAAAGATCACTTTGTAAATTTGTCGCCTTATGAAGGTGCAATTTATTTGGCTTTTAGGCGTTATCATCTGGAACTTTGGCTTTCCGTTTGCCCCACCCATTGCAGATGTTATTGCTGCTGTCTTGCTATCTTTTGCAAGTTATCATCTTAAAATTACTCTTGGTTTATAATATATATAATTCTGATGAATAAAGATCAAGGTTACTGGAAAGAAAATATTTCTCTTATCATAAAATGTCTGGTGATCTGGTTTGTGGTATCCTATGGGTTTGGGATTATTTTAGTAGATAGTTTAAACACGATACGCCTGGGAGGGTACAAACTGGGTTTCTGGTTTTCACAGCAGGGTTCAATTTATATATTTGTAATTCTTATTTTTTACTATACTTTTAAAATGGGTGAGATTGATCAGAAATATGGGTCAAATAATGATCAGGATAAATAAACTTTAATATGGATCTAAAGACTCTCACTTTTTTAATTGTTGGTGCGACGTTTGTTGTTTATATAGGCATCGCTTTCTGGGCCAGGGCAAGGAACACAAACGAATTTTATATTGCCGGTGGAGATATTCATCCTGTGGCAAATGGTATGGCAACCGCTGCAGACTGGATGTCGGCTGCATCTTTTATTTCCATGGCAGGACTGATTGCTTTTTTTGGCTATGGCGGCTCGGTGTTTTTGATGGGCTGGACTGGTGGTTATGTGTTATTAGCTTTACTCATTGCTCCGTATCTAAGAAAGCACGGTTCATTCACGGTTCCAGAATTTATCGGTGATCGCTATTATTCCAAAACGGCTCGGGTTGTTGCTGTGGTGTGCCTCATCATTGCTTCAGTGACTTATGTGATAGGACAAATGAAAGGAATCGGGGTAGCTTTTTCACGATTTCTGGAAGTAGACTATGATCAGGGACTTACGGTTGGAATGGCCATTGTTTTTATTTATGCTGTCATGGGAGGGATGAAAGGAATCACCTATACCCAGATTGCCCAGTATGTCATTATGATCATAGCTTACACGATACCTGCTATTTTTATTTCATTTATACTTACGGGAAATCCAATTCCCCAGTTTGGATTGGGCGGTACTCTGGAAGATGGTTCTTATCTGTTGGATAAATTAGACCAGATTATCACGGATCTTGGCTTTAAGGAATATACCACCAATTCGCGCTTAAGTTTATTTAACATGTTTTTCTATACCCTATCCCTGATGATTGGAACAGCTGGGTTGCCCCATGTAATTATGCGGTTTTTTACTGTACCATCAGTAAAGGCTGCCCGTTCGTCTGCGGGGTGGGCATTGGTGTTCATTGCCATATTATACACTACAGCACCTGCTGTAGCTGCCATGGCCAGGTTAAACCTTATAACCACTATCGATCAGCCAGAACAGGAGCAAAACCTGGCCTATAAAGATAGACCTTCCTGGTTCAGGAACTGGGAAAAAACAGGCTTGCTGCAATTTGAAGATAAAAACGGAGATGGTTTTATTCAGTATACAGGCACTGAAAATAATGAAATGGTAAAAGTGGATCGGGATATTATGGTCCTGGCCAATCCAGAAATTGCTGGCTTGCCCAATTGGGTAATCGCACTGGTTGCCGCAGGTGGACTGGCAGCAGCCCTGTCAACCGCTGCAGGCTTGCTGCTTGCTATTGCATCATCTATTTCTCATGATTTGTTAAAAGGTGTTTTCCGTCCAAAGATTTCTGAAAAGCAAGAATTAAGAGCAAGCCGGATTGCCATGGCTGCATCTATTGCGGTTGCGGGCTATTTTGGATTTAATCCTCCAGATTTTGCAGCGGGCACGGTTGCCTTAGCTTTTGGGCTAGCTGCGTCATCTATTTTTCCAGCGCTGCTGATGGGTATTTTTTCAAAGACGATGAATAAGGAAGGTGCGATTGCGGGGATGCTGGCTGGAATTGGCGTTACTCTTTTATATGTATTTCAGCACAAGGGTATTATGTTTATTGAGTCGACAGCATTCCTAGGGAATATGGAGCCCAACTGGTTTTTAGGTATAGAACCAAATGCATTTGGTTCTATAGGAGCTATCGTGAATTTTAGTATCGCTTATCTGGTTGCTAAAAAGAATCCACAGCCACCAATGGAAGTCAGGGAAATGATTGAACGTATTCGCCTTCCCTAGATTGGATTAGTAATCCATATCCATTCCGCCGCCGCCATTGCCACGTCCAAAATTCCCACGATCCCATTTCTTTTTCTGCTGTTTCCCAAAATTATATCTTAGATTGAGAGATGTGGTTCGACGACCGCGCTTCCGCTCAGCATACATTTCTTGTGTATATAGCTCGTAGTCTTGTCTTGTATCAATAATAAATTTTCGATTATTAAATAGATCATTTACTTTTAAGGTAACAGATAATTGATTGTTCATAAAAGATTTTTCAATACCAAGATCAGCACCAAAATTAGCAGGAATCGTTCCAGATGTAATTTTCATTGTTCCACGACCACCAACTGATAATTCTAAACGTGCCACTGTAGGGATATTTAAAGTTAACTGTCCGCGGTTATACATACCATAGGATGTCCCGGTCATATCTTCTTCATACTGGCCACCATCTGTCTCAGATCTCCACCACCAGGTTGTAAGCATAAAACTAGCCAGCGGCATGGGGCGATAGTTGATGATAACGCTCCCACCAAGATTTTTAGCACTTTCAGCATTTCCAGATGTTAATAATTCATAGGGTCGGCCATTATAAATGATTTCATCTCGATCCCACCAGGCGATTTGATCGGTTGTATGTTTGTATGATACGCCAGTATTAAAATTGAATTTTCTGGAATTACTAGAAAAATTTATTTCCATCACATCACTGTATTCTGGTTTTACATAGGGATTTCCAGTCCGGATACGGGTTGTATCCAGCATGTCCCTAGGAAATGGATTTAATGATCTTGTTCCAGGTCTATTTACACGTTTAGAGTAGCCAAACTGTATTTGCTGTTTTTCTGTAAGCTTATAATTCAAAAACACACTGGGATAGAAATGTTTGTATGGGCTATTCAACTCACCTGATTTAACTGCATTATTAATAACAAAATGAGTAATACTCGTGGTTGCAGTCGTGTCGCCGGTTACGTTTGCCTTGGTTTCGACCTGCTCAAACCTGAGACCACCTTTTAAGCCCAAGCGGTCATTGATCTCGTAACCGATGGTAGTATAAAGGGCATAAATATCTTCATCATAGAGATAGTCATAGGTCCCATCCTGAAAAAATAAATCATCATCCAATATTTTAAGTGTGGTTTTGAATCCTGCTTCCAGGTCAATATTTTTACCTAACTTATCTTCATAATCAAATGATGCAATAATACTTTTATAGTTCTGGGAATTTTCTATTTCGTTGCCCAGATTTTTTTCAGTCTCATTTTCTTTTCCGATACCATAGCTAATATCTGCATTTAGTTTCCTATCCTTGGAATTAAATTTGTTCTCGTAGGATAAAGAATGGTCCCATTCATTCTCCAACCCATTTTCTTGTACATCCAATATGCTGCTGACTGGTCTAGTTGTCTCAACGATCTCTCGGCTATCTTGGTCTCTATTACTAAAGGTAGATGTATAACTGATCGTACTGTTCGGGGTAGGGTAAAGGTCACCGCCAAAACGGAATGAAATATTATCAGAATTTCTAATTCTTTTTGTGTCCTGGTACAGATACCTGACGCCCTCACTTGTGTCAAGATAGGTGTAATCGAATTGTCTTAAACCCTTACTATATCGCTCGCCCGTTCGGTAACTGGTGCTGCTAAAAACGTTCCAGGTATCCGTTCGAAAGTTCAAATTTCCGCTGATGTTATTCTTATTATATTCACCAGCTGAAAGAGATGTGCTGCCGTTAAACCCCTCAAATGCACCTCGCTTAAGAACAAGATTAATAATACCGCCCACACCGTCTGGGTCGTACTTTGCAGATGGATTGGTAATAACTTCAACTTTCTCTATCATAGATGCCTGCAGGTTGTCAACCATGGACCTACGATCAAAGCCCACTTTTTTACCATCTATTAGGACAGTTACATTTGCATCGCCACGAAGAGTGATATTACCATCAATATCTACGGCTACTGTGGGTACTTGATTCAAAACATCTTCGCCAGATCCACCGGAAGCAGCCAAGTTCTTTCCTACAGTAAAAATTTGTTTATCAATGGTCTGAATGAACTGGCTCTCTCCCAGAACTTCCACAGCAGTAAGGTTAATAGATGAAATCTGAAGTTTCACACTCCCCAGGTCATGCTTAATACCGCCTTCTTCACCAGGGAAAATATTAATAGGTGATATCTCTTTTGCTGCATAGCCAATGAATTCTACCACTGCCCGATATCTTCCCAAAGGTACTTCACGGATATTGAACCTGCCTGTTTTATCTGATAGTGCGCCAGTCACAACTTCATCAGAGCGCATATTGACCAAAGAGATTGAAGCATATTCAATGGGTAGGCCTGAAGTGGAATCCATTACCGAACCATTTACAACGCCGATGGCAGGCATTTTACCCCCGGCACCGGGCCACTGGCTAAAAGCAAAACTAGAGAGTGAAAATACAAGTATCCCAATGGATACAGTTTTATCATTAAAGTACATAATTATTTTTTTCATTTAAATCGTTCGCATTTATTTAGTTGGATATGACTCTTTCCAGCGGTTATGGTTAAATATTGTAAAATACCTCGGATAGGCAGTCTGAAAATTTACCTATAATAAGTGAATTATTATTATTGTTTTGGTCTTACTAAGATTCTGAATACAGGATGTGTTGCCGGTGCAGTTAAAGCGTTCAGAACTTCGAACTGCATCTCAAACTTTCTTTTTTTATCTATAGTTCTTACATCAATTATGGCTTGACCATGGGGAGGAACCATGATCAAATCCGTATTATTATAAAAATCATATTTACTTTCATTTCGAAGGATGTAGGGTGCGTCTGAGTTATTGGCCAGTACAACGTGTACAATTGTAGAATTACGAATATAGCTTGCGGAACGAATGCTTAGGCTGGAATTGATCAGTGGTATAAGAAAATCACTTTTCCCAAGTAGTTTTTTATTGAACCATACTACAGTTTGGCCCTTTCTCAAAGCCATCTTTAAAGATGATTGTGTTTTTTCACGGGCAAAAACTAGAGTAACAGGGCGATGACCACCGGATGGTATATGGTACTGCCAGTCAATGATATCATGGATATCAGATGTTCCCAGGATGGTCAAGTTATGATCCAGGGCCAGTTGAAATGCTTCGTTAGAATAAGTTGTATCATTTACGATCTCGATGCCTTCCAGAAGACCATTTTTGATCATATCGAGATGGAGCTGATCTACAGGAACGCTAGCATCGGGAGATTGGCTTGCCCAGTACGGGTGATTCCAAAAAATGAATGCATCTTGTTTGCGGGCTTCTAAGAAAGCATCTATAGGATCATCCACCAATAACTTGTTGGCATCTTTAATAAATATAGCATTGGCGTGCCCCGGTGGCATCGCCCGAGTAATCTCGGATCCGTTAATTACCATCAAATCAGAATTTTTTGCAAATCCTGTTGCCAACTCGAATGAACGATTTCTATCAGGATGAGGAATATCCTCTATCCAGGATTGATACTCAAGATGCTCCGTAGTTGCAATGACATCCAGACCATCTTTTTTTGCTTCCATAACGCGAATATTAGGCCATACACTACCATCCGAAAAAACAGTGTGCATATGAAGATCGCAGACAAGGGTTTTATAGCCTGGGAGATCAGGAAATTCTATGGCACGATTGTTATTCCCACCATGAGCCATGATGAAGGTTATGTGTAATAAAATAAATATGGATTTATACATTATAAACTCATTTTATTTTGTTTCTTCCCAGTGAATATCCATGGTATGGTATTCGGCTTTCCGTCCCTTTGTTATGGATACAGTGAGTGTGTAGGGAGCAGTCTGTCCCGGCTCGAGTGCCGTATCAGCAACTACGTTTGATTCATACACGATCCGAGTGCCCCTCACAAAGATCGAATCTGTTCCCGTATTTGTAGTAGTTTGATCAAAAAGATTTCCAATTATCCGTACAAAATCTGCCCGGATTTCGCCAACATTCTTGACTTGACCGGAAAAGATCTGTCGATCCGGGTAATAATCAATAAACGGCTCACCTAGGAGAATGACCTTTGGTCCTGGTTTTTTAAGCTCATCCATACGAACCACCATTTCCTTCTTTAATACTAATGTACCGATCTGGGTTTTTAGGGTCAGGGTAGAATCCGATTCTTCTAATATATCACCAGATACGACCGTGCCATTCTGGAGTTCTACCTGGTGCTGGAATGTTGGCACCTTGATCAAATCTAATAATTCCCGGCTGACGTTGGGCATGGTCTGGCCTTTTTGGTATCCTTTTACCACCCTTTTTAATGAATCCATCTCTATCTCGAGCGCTTTGATATTAGAGTCATATTCAAAGAATAAATCTTCAAATTTCAATTTAGGTTTTGCTGGTTTTTGTCTTTGCTGTGGAAGTATGACTCGTTGATCGGTTATCTCAGTTTCTGAATCAGTTTGGGAAAGTGTATTAGAGTTTTCACCATTAGAGATTTTTAGGGTTAAACTTACATCGTTAGTATTTAAAGTGAACTTAACATCACCGCTTCCCTCTTTTTTATGTTTGCCCATCAGAGTATATGAGCCGGCACGGATCTTTTTGAATTTAAATTCTCCACCGCCCTTACTTTTACCACTTTCGATCTTTTTACCATCTTCATTAATGATAGTGAGTTTTACCTTTTTGATCTTTTTTCCAGCGCTGTTTTGTACAACTCCGGATACGGTAAAATTCTTTTTAACTTTTTGTTTAACATTAACAGCAAATACAAACCCCAAAAGAAGGAGCCAGGTCAAATATCTATTCATGCTCTCTCCGAGAAAAGTGAGCTTTGAATGCCATTAGGCGCACTGCATCTGCGTTTTTCTTTTCTTCGCCCAGGGCATAGACCATATTTATAATATTATCGTAATAGATGTAATTTTTTTTATCATTCAGCATGGGTAGTAATCCATTCACAATCGATGGGTCATTGAAAGCTGCCAGATTATCAATTGCTTTTTTTCGAATGTCTACAGGATAATCATCACTGTGTGCTATCTCTAATACAGCTTTTTTCACTTCCGGATCATCAAACTCTCCTAAGGCAGCAAGCATAGTATTCAATAAACTATAATATTGAGATTTTCCTGTGTTGTAAGTATTTAGCAATGCAATGACGAGATTCTCTTCTTTCACCCCTTTCATGGTATTAAGAGCAAATTCCCGAACTTCAAGATTGGTGTTTGGGTCACCCAATAACTCTGCAAAAGCAATGGCTACTTCATTGGGATTCTTTTTACCCAGTATTTCAACGGCCTTATTTCGAATGCCAATATTAATTTTTGGATCCTTAGCAATGGTAGTCAGAATTGGTACCACTTGGGGACTCCCGAGCGCTCCTAGCGTTTGTGTCAAAAGAAGTTCTGTCCTTGCCATATTACTTTTTGCCACCCCGTAGAGATCCAATAATGCAAGGATCTGGTCCTTGGTTCGGACACGGTTCAGGTTCTTGACGAGGGATATGTGAATTGTATTGGTACGGTCTTCCAGCTTATGCATTGCTTGGACCAAGGACTCTGCTGCTTTTGGATTTTCGTCAAACATACCCAGCATATTAATGGATTCATTAAGGAGTGAGTAGTCTACTGCGATGGTCGTTCCCACCATATTTGCAATAGAATTCAGAGCACTAGGGTGTTGGGATTCGGCCAGAGCTCTACCGGCTGCGATCCGTGCTTTTAAATGCTGTTGAGGATCTTCGTAAATTTTCACCAATTCATCTAAAGCTAGGATATTCCCATCACGGTATGCGCTTTTCAATGTTTGGATATTATTCAAAAAATCAGGATCGTTTGGATCGCCGACACCTTTTTTCCCAAATAATCCTTTGATCTTTGTGCATCCTTGAAACAAGAATAATGAACAAAACCCTATGAGAAATAGCCTACGCATCATTCTCCCATGGGTGTAGGGTTAAGTCGGTGCCATCAAAGATGGCATAGGATGGTCGGTAGAACCAATCACCTAAAACGGCCAGTTTTCCTTCATTCACGCTAAACATCTCACCTAAATGATAATGCCCGCAGATCATGAAATCAAAGCCATTATCGAAATGATTTTTAGCAACATTTTGGAGCTCAATTCGCACATCTTTATTAAAATCATTGGAATGGGTTTGATGTCGTCCGCTTTTTGAAATTGCATTTGCTAACCTGTAAGCAATAGTAGGATGAACCCATCGAAACAGCCAAATAAAAAATTTAGAACGAATTATCCTTTTTAAGATTCGGTATCCATGGTCCCAACTCAAAAGCCCATCACCGTGGGTGATAAAAAACCTTTTCCCATCTAATTCAAGAATTGCATCATCAAAATAAACTTGATCCATAAGTTCTTCTGTTATGAATTCCTGTACCCAATAATCATGATTCCCTAATAATAAATGTAGTTCAATGCCATCCTTTTTCATATCCATCGCTTTCTGGTAGAAGTCCATATAAGCTTTGGGAATCAAATGGGGATATTCGAAATAGAAATCAAAAAGGTCTCCTACAAAAAAACACGATCCACCGGTTTTTTGGATTTGATCCAGCAAGCGATACAAACTTTCCCGACGTTTTTTCTCTTCAGGGGATGCTCGCAACTTTAAATGTATGTCAGAAATAAAATAGACGGGTGTCTTCATGACGGGCCAAACTTACTTGAGACAATTCCTATGGGCAAGGACGGAGCGCTAAGAAAAATTGGTTTCGAGGAGTAGTTGACTTCTCTCCATAATTCTAACTAACATTAGGGAACTCTCGTCAGTAAGAGACGTTGTTTTTAAAGCTATGAGACTTCTTTTTACAATTATATTATGTTTATCGACGCTTCTGAATGCCCAATCTTTTGGGCAGAATAAGGTTCAGTATAGGGACTTTGACTGGAATTTTATCCAGACGCCCCATTTTGACATTTATTATTATGGCGGAGAAAAAGACTTAGCAGAATTCACCGCTGATGTTGCGGAAGAATCTTATGAGCAAATTTCACTTCATTTGCGCTGGGATCTGAAACGGCGAGTATCCATCATGGTCTATAATTCCCATAATGATTTCCAGCAAACCAATGTAGTGGACACGTACATGCGAGAAGGAATCGGTGGCGTTACAGAGCTTTTCAAGAACCGTGTTGTTTTTCCATTTGATGGCAACTATGAACAGTTTCGCCATGTGATCCACCACGAGTTGGTGCATGCCATGATTAATGATATGGTCTATGGCGGCAGTATGCAGCATGTGATTTCAAGCCGAACCAAGATCCGTGTCCCCATTTGGTCCAACGAAGGTCTCGCAGAATATTTAAGTTCCAACTGGGATACAAAAGCGGATATGGTTTTACGGGATATTGCTATCCATGAACGTATGCCATCTGTTAAAGAATTGAATTATTTCATGGCCTATAAAGGAGGGCAATCTTTGTGGCGATTTATTGCGGGGAAATACGGTCGGGAGAAAATAGGTGATGTATTTCGTTCTATGAAAATGACCCAAAATGCCGAGCGTGGATATGAACGGGCACTGGGGATGAATTTTAAGGAACTTACTACCCAATGGCATAAATACCTTAAAAAGGAATATTGGGGCGACGTAGAAGATCGGGATCCTATAGAAGATATGTCAGAAAAATTGACAGATCATAAAAAAGCACGAAACTTTTATAATGTGAGTCCTGCCCTTTCACCTGATGGAAGCAGGGTGGCAGTCTTATCTGACCAAACTGGTTATTTTGATATTCATATTTTGGATGCTATGACGGGAAAACGAATCAAAAAACTGGTAAAAGGCAATCGCTCAGTTAATTTTGAAGAATTGAAATGGCTTCAGCCAGGACTTTCATGGTCCCCAGATAGTAAAAAGATCGTCATCGCTGCTAAAGCAGGTAAAGGAGATGTACTCCATATTGTTGATGTAAAAACAAGAAAAAGCCAAAAAATTGAAATGGAAATGGATGGTGTATTTTCCGCTGCCTGGAGCCCCAAGGGGAATGAAATTGCTTTTGTGGGACATGTTGGCAGTTCCAGCGATATTTATATTTACGATGTAAACAAACGTACTACCCGAAAGATCACTGATGATATATTCACAGATTCCTATCCATCTTGGAATCCATTAGGAACCCAAATTGTTTTTGTTTCTGACAGGGGTGAGCACGTTAACGGCGAATTTAATGGTAAAATGGTTGACCACAATTATAGCCAGACAGATATTTATACCGTAAATGTTAACACCATGCAAATTGAACGCATCACAGCCACGGACCATAATGAGTCCCACCCCATTTGGGCGAATACGAAGAATTCACTTTTTTATACGGCAGATTACAATGGTGTTTGGAACCTTTTTATTCATCCGCTTCAAGATGAATTTGATCCTGAATCTGGAGAATCGCAGGAAAAGATTGAACCCTATGCTATAACAAATGTTCTGACCGGTCTCCAACAGCCTACCATATCTGGGAATGACGATATGCTCATTTTTGCAGGATATGCGGGTATTGGTTGGGATCTTTACAGTATTGTAAATCCATTAAGAATGCCGGAAAAAAAGATTAGTCAGACGCATTATGTCACAGTAGATGTTTCAGATGATGAAAAGATAGCTGATCTTCGTAAACATAAAACGGGTCAGGAGGGGAAAGGTTTTTCAGAAGGTTTTTCCAATTGGATCTTTGCTCGTGGATATCAAAATTTTAATTCATCAATAGATGAACCGCAGGTGGCGGAATTGGTTTCTGTAGATTCTACAAAAGTAGATGGTCATTATATTCCAAAATCTTACAAGACTCGGTTTACACTGGATCTTATCAGTGGGAATCTGCAGATTAGTAATGTGTTTGGTACTAGCGGAATGACATATTTTTCATTTAGTGATATTTTAGGTGATCATAAAATTGCTTTTGGGACAGAAATGGTTTTGACTCTGGAAAATAGTGATTATTTTTTCTATTATGCCTATTTGAAAAACCAAATGGATTATCATATTGTTGCTTTTCAGAATGCGGACTTTTTTAATGTAGATTATTTTTCCATTGGTAGGCTTCGTCATTATGGACTTCAGGGATTTATTTCTCATCCTTTAAGCCGGTTCCAGAGAATAGATTATGGATTATCGTGGCACAATATAAATTATTCAATTTTAGAACAAAGCCCACCGGATGAGTTCGGCCAGATAAGTTATTTAACTACCTATTCAGATATTTATTCCACGATTCTTCCCACTGTGAGTTGGATCTTTGATAATTCTGTTTTTGGGTTCACAGGGCCTGTTGATGGTTTTCGCCAAAACATGTCCATGACCATTAATCCAGGATATGGTTCTAATGATTTGAAATTTCAAACCTTCAAGACAGATTCCCGAAAATATTGGCTATTGGGTAAAGATTATACATTAGCTATTCGTGGATTTTTTGGAAAAAGTATAGGCGCAAATAAACAAAAATTCTTCCTGGGGGGAATACCTTATTTGCTCGGTGGTGGCGGTGAAACGAATGGCCTCACAGATGAAAGTAATTTTCGAAATGTAATTTTGGATACATCCAACGCATCTCTCATTCACGATATCTATTTTACCGAATATGCATTTCCCCTTCGTGGCGCACGGTTTGCTGAACGATTTGGAACTAATGCGGCCTTATTGAATTTTGAAATTCGGTTCCCTTTTATCAACTATCTCGCCTTGGGATTTCCTTTGAAAATGATTTTCGGGAACATCCGCGGTCATGCATTCATGGATGTGGGTGCAGCATGGGATGATCCAAAAGAATTCACCAATAGATCTTGGCCTGATCGATATGGTTCTAGTAATTCCGGTGAATTTTCACCTTGGGTGACCACCATCGGATTAGGTACTAAAATTAACTTGGGTTATTTCTTGTTAAGGATCGAAACAGCCTGGGATAAAAACCAAAATGGGTATTCTAAACCCCAATGGTATTTCTCAATGGGGCCAGATTGGTAAACATCACTTGATTCTCTTTGTCGTGGTATCCAATTTATTGCCAAACCATGGCTAGAATTAAAACAAAAACAGCATACCTTTGCTCCGCATGTGGAGACGATTTCCCCAAATGGAATGGCCAATGCCCTTCCTGTAAAGACTGGGGGACACTCTCCGAATTCAAAATATCTGCAAAGAAAAATGGCCGCGACCATAAACCCCGGGAAACCAAATCTTTTATGGAAGTTTTAACAGCAGATTCCAGCGAAAGAATTCCAACAGGGCTCCTCGAAGCGGACCGTGTTTTGGGCGGTGGACTTTTATCCGGATCTCTTATTTTATTGGGTGGTAGTCCTGGCGTTGGAAAATCTACTTTGGCGCTTCACATCTGTTCCGGGATTAACCGGAAAGCACTTTATATTTCTGCAGAAGAGAGTGAGGAACAAGTGGCTCTTCGGGCTCGCCGTCTCAATATAAAACCAGACAAATTATTTCTGTCCGGTGAAAATGAATTAGATGGTATTATCTCTCATATTGATAGGATTCAGCCAGACTTAGTTATTGTTGATTCGATTCAAACTGTGATGAATTCTGGGTTAGACTCATTGCCTGGTTCGCCCAGCCAGATTCGAGATTGTGGGCAAAGGCTTCTCGAAGTATCTAAGCAAAAAAATGTTACAATTCTGATTGTAGGTCATGTGACTAAAGATGGCACTATTGCTGGTCCTAAAATGCTGGAACACATGGTTGATACTGTTTTATATATGGAAGGAGATGATAGATATGATCATCGAATTTTAAGAGCAGCCAAGAATAGGTTTGGAGCAACAAACGAAGTTGGCATTTTTAAAATGGATGAAAATGGACTCAGTGAAGTAGCAAATCCATCTGAATTGTTTTTGGCAGAACGAAGTGTCGAAATTGCGGGAACAAGTATTTATCCGTCATTGGAAGGCACACGTCCGATTCTAGTGGAAGTCCAGGCTTTAGTTTCCAATGCGAATTATGGAACTCCCCAAAGAAATGTAAATGGTTTTGACGCTAAAAGGCTTGGTATGCTGATTGCTGTTTTAGAAAAGCGCATGGGGCTTGCCATGGGAACAAAGGATGTTTTTGTAAATCTGGTTGGTGGACTTCGAGTTGATGACCCGGCCGCAGATTTGTCTATTCTTTGTTCAATTGCATCGAGCACAATGGATAAACCTATTGAGGAAAATATTGTCTTGTTAGGTGAAGTTGGATTAGCAGGTGAAGTTCGTTCTATCAACCGTCTTGAACATCGGTTAAAAGAAGCTGCAACTTTAGGGTTTAAGAAAGCAGTTGTGCCCATAGCCAGCGTGAATGACAAGGCCAAAAAAGTGAAAATTGAACTTCACCCTGTCAAATTCGTGAAGGATGCTTTTAGAGTACTATTCTAATTCTTACTTGAATTATTTAAAGAAAACGAACCATTATTCAATCACTACTTTTCGGCAAGTTCAAGGATTGAATTGATTTATATGAAATTCACAGTTCAAAATTCTGATTCAAATACATCTGCCCGAACGGGTATTTTAAAAACCGATCATGGTGAAATAGAAACACCCATATTTATGCCCGTGGGGACAGTAGGTGCTGTTAAAACCATGGCACCTGAAGAGTTGAAAGATATTGATTCCCAAATTATTCTGGGGAATACCTATCATCTTTATTTGCGTCCTGGTATTGATGTTGTAAATGAAGCAGGCGGACTCCACAAATTCAATTCTTGGGATAAACCCATTTTAACAGACAGTGGCGGATTTCAGGTGTTTTCACTGGCACGACTCAATAAGATCAGCGATGAAGGTGTGGAATTTCAATCTCATTTGGATGGTAGTCGTCATTTATTCACACCAGAATTTTCCATGGAAATTCAGCGGAATTTGGGTGCGGATATTATTATGGCATTTGATGAATGTCCTCCAGGTGATTCTGATGATAGAACAGTTCGAGATGCTGTAGAACGAACAACAGGATGGATGAAACGATGCCACGATTGGTTGAATGGAAATCCAGAGCTATATGATTTTGAGCAAACCGTATTCCCTATTATTCAAGGTTCTGTGAATCACGAATTGAGACGAAAGAGTGCAGAAGAGTTATTCCAATATTCAAAGTGCGGAATGGCCATTGGCGGATTGGCTGTAGGTGAAGAAAAAAATGCAATGATGGATACAGTTGAATTTTGTGATACCGTTTTACCGAAAGATCAGCCACGATATTTGATGGGTGTGGGCAAACCATCTGATTTGTTAAAATCTGTTCGCCGCGGCGTGGACATGTTTGATTGTGTTATGCCAACTCGCAATGGAAGGAATGGGCATATTTTCACATCGGAAGGTGTGATTAATATTAAGAATGAAAAGTTCAAACATGATTTTTCACCTATTGATCCGAATAGTTCTCATGCTTGGGGACGAACTTTTTCAAGATCATATGTTCGCCACCTTTTTAATATTAATGAAGTGCTGGGGCTTCGCATTGCATCCACGTTGAATTTGTCCTATTATCTTGATCTGATGGCAGCAATGAGACATCAGATTAATGAAGGGAATTTTGATACTTGGTCCAAATCTTTGTTGAGCGATATGGAAAATCAAAAAGGAATGTAATGTCTGATATTTTGGTAAGGGTCATTGATGCTTATATATTTCATCAAACAATTGATGGAATAAAATTTCTGATCATGAAACGAGCAAAAACAAAAATGTATGAACATTTGTGGCAAGGTGTCGCAGGGAAAATTGAAGTTGGAGAAACAGCCCCTGAAGCAGCGATCCGAGAATTAAAAGAAGAAACTAGCTTTGAACCGGTTCGCATGTTTGTGGCAGATCATGTAAGTAAATTCTATGAGACCTATGGAGATAGAATTAATCTCGTCCCAGTTTTCGGAATTGAAGTTGATCGGGAAGATGTAATAATTTCTGAAGAACATTGTGAGTTCAAATGGGTAGACTTTGAAATTGCAAGAGAAACATTGGTTTGGAAAGGGCAAAAAGAAGGGATCACTGCTGTGAACAATATGCTAAACTCAAACGATAACCGCATCAAATGGTCCGAAGTAGATTTAAACACAAAGGGAACCAAATTCACAAAGTAAATTCTTGAAGTACTTTTGAGTACTTTATATTTAATAAAGGAGAGAAAATGTTAGAAAAAGGAACAAAAGCACCGGCGTTTACACTGGATGATCAAGGTGGAAATTCTGTGAGTCTCAGTGATTTTGAAGGCCAAAAAGTATTACTCTGGTTTTATCCAAAAGCTAGTACACCTGGCTGAACGATTGAAGGTCAGGAACTCCGGGATGAGTTTCAAAATTTTCAGGATAAAAATACTGTCATTCTTGGTATGAGTGCAGATTCAGTTAAGGCTCAAAAGAACTTTTGCGATAAACAATCCTTTCCGTTTCAGCTATTATCGGATCCGGATAAATCAACCATTCAAGCCTATGAAGCTTGGGGAAAAAAGAAAATGTATGGGCGGGAATATGAAGGGATTTCTCGTTATTCCTATTTGATTGATGAAAAAGGGATGATTGAAAAAGCTTATGAGAAAGTGAAAGTGAAAGAACACGCACAAGAAGTTCTCTCTGATATTAGTTAAACATGGAAGTTGTTTAGATAAAAAAGGAAAACTTTTGGAGTCTTTTTGTACTCCGTGTTTATGAATTTAAATGAAACGCATTATCATAAAAACTTTTTTCATTTAACTTATCATCTAAATATCCCATCATAATAGAATGTCCTTGAATTTTTAGTAATTTTTCATGGATAGCTAAATCTGTTAAATGTAGTGGTGTTTGCCCCTTAGTTAAAACCGCAGAGTTTTCTGGGCAAATTGCCAATTCATTATTTCCAAAATATTTTAGGTTTTTTAAATCTTTTCTTATAATAAAATCAGAATCAGATTCTCCTATTGTGAATTCAGGATTTTGAGTATCAAAAATACAACCACAATATATAGGAAGAATTGCTTTTAAAACTGCCCATGCTGATGATATAGGTTTTAAGTTGCAAGAGAATCGAGTTCGGCTTTTTAGGTTGATAACCTTCTGAATACTATTAGTATTAACTAAAAGATTATAATGGGAAAGCCTAATCCCCACACCTTTTTCAAAAGTGACCAATGCTTCGTTATCGAGTAAAGGTTTGTATTTTGGATCGAAGCTTGTTGGGAGATTTTTGATGGCATCAAAAAGGTTGACCCCAGACTCTATTACAAGATTTGTATCGCAATGTGTTTTTACAGAACCTAAAGATTCATTTGCAGGAATAACTGCAATCGCTCCCAAGTGCCAAATCCCAAAAAGAAGGATCTCTGTTTGAGGAAAATCTAATTCAGTAAGTATAATTCGTTCTTTTGGTTTGAGTCCTATGCTGTCTAACCAATGGGCAGTTTGTTGGATCAATTCATAGAATTTCAGATTTGTGATGCTGAGTTTTTCAAAGATTACTTGTTCAGAAAATTTGATATTCTGCCCTTCGATTAATGAGCGCATTGATGGATATGGAATCATGTATTCAATCGGCTCCACATTTCCAATACACTGGGCCTGGTAAATTTGTTTCTTAAGGTCTATTTTCACGGTAAAAAATTAAGAGGGAAGAATCACCATGCAATTGGTAATTAATACATTAGTTTAGGTCGGGCTCATAACCCGATGGGTATAATTTATTAATTAAAACGACTTTTTGTCATTTTAATAAAATCGTTTCTGGCATACTTGCATATAATTATTGTTGGAATAATGCTTGTCTATTTCGAGCATGATAAAAAAAAATAAACTATAAGGATAAAAAATGAAATCATTAATGATGACAAAATATGGTGATTTGAATACTAGTTTGGAAATACAAGAAGTTCCTTTACCCACTATTGATCCAAATCAAATACTTATTAAAACCCACGCTGCAAGTTTTAATCCATTAGACTATAAGATTGTCAGAGGTGACTTTAAGGCTATTAGAAAAATACAATTCCCTAGAGGAATTGGGAGAGATGTGAGTGGAGTAATTGAAAAAGTTGGAGAGAAAGTGCAAAAGCTCCAGGCCGGCGATAAAGTATATTCAAGAATAGATGAGAATTTTGTCGGAACTATGGCAGAATATGTGATTTCAAATGCTACTGATGTGGCGCTTATGCCTTCAAACCTTAATTATGGAGAAGCGGCCAGCATTCCTTTGGCAGGCCTTACAGTATATCAGTCGCTTATAGATATTGCAAAGCTATCTTCTGGGGAAAATATTTTAATTCACGCTGGTTCTGGTGGTGTTGGCACAATTGCTATTCAACTTTCCAAGCATCTAGGTGCAAATGTTACAGCTACCACTAGTACAAAAAATATTGGTATGCTGAAAGAATTGGGTGCTGACAATGTTATTGATTATTCAAAACAAGGCTATCTTGAAACAGGTGATAAGTTTGATGTGGTATTTGATACCTTAGGAGGTCAATACACCTTAGACTCTTTTAAAGTGTTAGTAGCTGGTGGTCGAGTTGTGTCTATTGCAGGAGACCTCGATAGCTTTACAACAAAACAACTTGGTCTAAATAAGATTATACGTTTTTTATTAGCACTTAAGGCAAAAAAAATCACCAAGGCAGCATCAAAAATAGGTGCTCTATATAGATTCCTATTGATGTCACCGAATGGTGGCCAGTTGAAAGAATTGACAAAGCTATATGAGTCAAACTCAATCAAACCAGTTATAGACAAAACTTATAACTTTAATGATAGTATCCAAGCACTTGATTATCTCTCTAAAGGTAGGGCTAGAGGAAAGGTTATCGTTCAATTCATGGATTAATAATCGATGCCTATTCGTCTTTCAGCCAATATAAAATAGAAGAAGCTGCGTGATGCTCATAACCCGATTGGTGGTTTTTTGTTTGTGGATTTAGGTCAGTCTCATAACCCAATGGGTAGATATTCAATCAACTGTAAATGTAGTTCCAAATAGTCCCACTGCAAGTTCAGCCCAAATAAGAAAAAATATCATTACGATAGTTACTATAAGTATTAGTCTATTTCTAGAATTTTTAACATTTTTAAGTATTATTCCAATCAATAGACCCGTTATTGTGAGCATTCCCCCCATAATTATAAAATCAAAAAAAGACCAGTTTACTTCATTCGTTAATTGCATTGCTATCAATGGAATTAAAAGTAATAGCCCAACTATAGACAAGATTCTAATCATCATATTAAAGAGTAAATATAACACTTACATTTTCATACCTTCATTTCTAAAAAACAGTTCCACATTTGTAGGGTCTTTTGTGGGATGATGGGTAAATGAACTAATTATATGTTATTTATTTTTTACCAATAAGATAAATTGCAGGAACAAAAAATAGATCTGAAAGAAGGGCTATAATTATTGTAAAAGAAGCAACGATACCCATATCTTGGATAGCAATCAGATCATTAGAGAGCATACTAATAAATCCAATTACCAATATAACGGATGTATATAATATTGCTTTTCCAGTTTGAGCGATGGTTAATTTTACAATTTCATTTCGATCATTGCTTTTGGAATCTTGTTCTCTTAAATGTATCATAAAATGGATGGTGTCATCTATTGCGATACCCAATGCTATAGCCAGTATCATTGCAGTCCCTATCCTCACGGAGATTCCCGCTATTGCCATAAAAGCTAATGCTGCAAGCATTGGGAATATATTTGGCAGGAGGCTAATAAAGAACAATCGCATATTGCGAAGTAAAAGTGCCATAATGGGCAGGATTAAAATGCAGGCGGTCACAAAACTCGAAAGCATATCATTTAATATATTCATCATACCGCGCTGGGCAAGCCACCACTGGCCTACCATTTCTACTTCAAAATTAGGTCCTAGTTCACGTGTACTAATTTCTTTTATCCAATCCTTAAATATTTTTGCCTTTTTTGTTCCCATATCTTTAGTGCGCACAATTACACTCGCCCATTTCCCATCGAGTGTGATTACTTCTTGGATCTGATATTTTAGGATAGGGTCATCTCTTAGATCTTTAAGAAAAATCTTCACTAATGAATCAGGAATGCCTTCAGGTACATAGCTAAGATATGACCTGACTTGCAAAATATCTGGATGATTGCGTAAAGTACTTTCAAAACTACTAAGATTGTCCATTACATCTGTATCCCATAAGTGATTATCATTAATAATTTTAACACTTACCTCGGGACCTAAGAATCCAGTGAACTCTTGTTCTAATAACATTTGATTAAATCTTATAGGATGCTCTAACTGAACCTCTTCATTAAATTTTTGATCCATAGAAAGTTTAGGCAGCACCCAAATAGAGTATATAATTAGAGTAACAAATACACCCGTGATTTTTTTGGGATGGCTAATAACTAATTGACTAGAAAAATATAAAAAATGATTTAAACCATCACTGAACCATTTTGTAAAATTTATTTGTTTAGATGGTAAATGAATCAAAAGAAATGGTACAAATATTATGTTCATGATGTAAACAATAATTACACCAATAGCGACGTTCAAACCAAAATCTCGAATAGCTTCAATTTTTGCCATACGCAATGATAAAAACCCTATCGCTGTTGTTACAGCGGTCATAAGACAAGGGAGACCCATAGTGCCAAACATTTTATGTACTGCTTCGGGAACACTCCTTTTGCCTTTAAGATAATGAATGAATGACTGCTCCATGTGTATTGCATCTGCGACTCCAATAATTAACAACATGATGGGAACCATGCTATTAACAATTGTGATATTTTGTCCAATTATTTGCATGATAGCTAAAGTAATAGGTGAGCCTATTGTTACACCAGCAAGTGCTACTCCAATACTAGAAAATCTCCCAAAAAAAAGAAATAATGCTATTACTAGACCGATACTGGTTAGGAGTGTACTACGAATCAGGCTCTTTAAAACAATATCAGCATAGGCATTCTCAACCATTGAAACACCAGTAAAGCGTGTGGTTGTACCAAGCGGTATGCCATCTGTTATGGTTTTTTTAAAATTTTGGATGACAGTCTTTCTCCCCTTTAGATCTTTTAATAGAATATCTAAACGAGCTAATAATAGAGTCTTACCACCATCTTCAGATAAGATTACTTGTTTAACTTTTGGGTTTGAAAGGATCTGTTCCACAAAATAAGGATCAAGTGGCTCTTTGTCTAATAACGATTTTGGAATTAAGGGCCTAATCTCTTTACCCTTTGGGGTCCATATTGGAAAATCAAAATGTGTGAGACTAATAACGGAAGTCACATGATCTAACTCTACTACCTGATCTGACAGTTGCTCTAGTTTTTGTAAATATGGTACTGTAAGAATATTTTCACTTTCTAGGATCACACCAATATGTGCACCAGATGCCTCACCGAAAATATCCTCAAAATTTTGAGTGGGAATAGACATTTCATCTTCATCAGCAAATAGTGGCCTAAAAGACATATCAAATTGGATCTTTGAAACGAAAAATCCGGCTACAATACTCAATGATATTGCGGCCAATATGATCCACAAATGGAAACGTGATATTAGATCATATAGTTTTAGATAAAAGTTTTTCAATGGAAAGTGATCATTGAAGGTTTTAGTGCTAAACTAATAATAATTAAGAATTACTTTTTTTATTTTTAGTGAGAAATATTAAGTCTCCGATGGTTACTACCTGTTTAAGATCCTCTTGTGAAAATCGGACTTGAAAATCTTCTTGAAGTTCAATCGCCATTTCCACTAATAGAAAGGAGTCTGTTACCAGATCTTTTAGTATGGTCTCATCATTGAATCGCTCAACAGAAATATTTAATACTTCAGCAATTCGATTTTTTATTTCTTCAGATTTTATATTCATCTTACATTTTTCCTTTGAGAAGGTCATCATACCGCTCTTCAAGTTCTTGCATTGTTTTGGCATAGATCTCTTTGTCTGCTAACAAATATCTTTTAATAGTTTGATCAATATGATCTTTACCATATTCAGGTTCTAATGATTTAAGAGCATTTTTGATCCACTCTATATGCCATTTTTCATCACCCATAATTCTATTAATAGTTTCTTTAACTACGGGATCTAGGTTTGGCACTCTTTCATGACGAGCATAAGCATTAATTACCCTACGTTCAAAGACTTGGGTAATAGCGAGAACTTCCATCACGTTTGTAGGTATACCAATTGCATCATTGTATTGATCTTGATAACTATCTTTAAGCTTTAATGGTTCACGACCTAAGCGTTGGATTGCATCTGTCCAGTAATAAGCGTGTGCTGCTTCATCTGCGAAGTGTTTGGTCATGTCGACTTGAATTGGTCCAGGTGGAAGTATTTTTGAAAGACGCCCAAAGAAAAGAGCACCTGATATTTCACTGGTTCGATAGTAGCTTAAAATATAATGGTGATTATCATTTAAAGGCATTTAGGTCTCCAATTTTTAGTAATCAAGTAGATGCTGAGAATGAAACTGCACAACTTATCCATCCATCTGATCTTATTTCAAATATTTTATCCATAGGAAGCTTTTCACATGAATAATAAAATGATCGCCCTCTATTATTTTTAGCTTTTCCCTGCAATAATGAAGGATCTTCTATTTCATAGTGTCCCAGTACTGTATATTGATTATCAGGATCCGCTTTGAAAAGAGCTTCTTTTATTGTCCACAATCTTATCCTGTCATCATTGTCTAATGCTGATCTACGTTCTATTCGAGATAGATAAAATTTTGTGTGCATATCTGTAACTGAACGGTTTAGTTCTAGATCCACACCTACGCCGTCAATCGATTTTTGTTCTGTTAATAATCCGGCAGCAACTGCCAAGTTTACACAATGGCTCAAACTAAATCTTGAGTTTGGAAAGGTCAGTCTGCTTGTATCCATGTCTAAATTCAAATTAGATAATAAATTTTTCAGTGCGGATCTACCGTATAACCAACTTTTATACCGAGGTAACCCGAAAAGTAGATTACTTTTTTTTTGTTCTTTTGATGACAAAAAGGCAGGAGAATGAGAACTAAAAGAAAGAATGATCTCGATAGAATTAATCTGTTTATTAAGTAGCACGCTTACCCCATCGAGTCTCCAGCAAGTGACTGCAAACTGAATTAAGAAGTTTATTAGGGTCCGGCGCAGAATAATTTTTTAAAATATTTCGAAGCTTATCATTCTTTATATCTTTTATTGTAAACAATTGTTTGGCAAATGGAGAGATACTTCCTAATCCTTGGCTCATTACCGTAGCCCCCATCTTCTCCGTCTCGCCAGCCAAAAGATTAAAAGATTCTGAATCACATAATATAGGTTTGAGGATATTCCGTGCTCGAAAATCTTCTTCTTCATTAAAACGGTCATACGCAAGATCTAAAAGTTCACCTAGTGTGGAAGTCTCATTTTGGCTATGGCATATGTGATAGATGGATTGGGCATTATATTTCTGAGATAGCTCGGTTATCGCATCTATAACAAACTGACCGGTTACAAAATAAAGTGGGGCATTCTTTTCCCCTGGTGCGAGTGATAATAATCCATAAAAGAATAGTTTTAATGTATTATGAAAAGCATTCTGTTGAGTAACTATACCTTGTTCATTATCAGCGATAATGGTTGCTACACGTAATATCTGCCAAGGTAATTCTCCATATTCTGATTGTAATAAGGTTTCTGCATCAAATTTGCTATTCTCATAATGATTGGCAAAGGCTTGTGGTTGATGATGTGTTTCTAAAATGTCACCCTCAGCTAATCCGCAAGTATATATAGTGCTAATATAGCTTAGACATTCAAGATCTGGACAAGACCTGGCTAATTCAAAAATTTTGCGAGAGCCTTCAACATTTATAGCGTGTGCTAATTCTTGTTCTACATTGAATCTGGTGACAGCCGCTGTATGAATGATATGTGTTATTCCATCAAGGTTTTTATTACTTAAGGATTGATTATCTTCTAAGTCACAACAAATAAATTTCAATATCTCTGTTTCACCAATATCCATACGTAGTGTTTCTATTCGCTCTTTGAAATCTTTATTATTATTCCGGACTAATCCAATGATTTCAAACCCTTCATTAATAAGCTGTTTAGCTACACCAAGACCTACGTATCCGGTAATTCCAGTGATTAGCGCTCGCTTAGGCATTAGAAATATTAAAAGAAGGCCAAGAGTTTGGATCTTCACCAAATGTATTTACGATAGCAGATAACCAACGTTCCATACCAAATGCAATGCACCCTGATGACAATGTTTCACCGTTACGTGTTAAGTTAAAAGCTTCTCCAAAATAATTAATATGATCATTGGTTGATGCAATAGCTAAGCGATTATCAAAAACCAATTCTTTTTTGACTGGCTCTAATTTTTGGAAGATATATTTTGGGTTATTTTTAGGGTTAAAGAATGGGTCTGTTGCTCCTTCCCATTTTACATTTAACCCAAGTTTATTAATAAAACGGTCTACTTTTTCCTTTGCATTATTTAGAAAATTGTGGACCTCATCTGGAGTACCAATACATATAATCTCTCGCATAGAAAATGTCCATTGCCTTTCTAAGCTCACGTAATGATCCTCACAGCGGCAACAGATTCCTCGAGTTGTGATAATTTTTGGTTGATCGAATTGTTGCCCTTCAAATTCTACATAGGCATGATAGCAGGCTGCTGGAGTTATTACGTGAGTACTCGGCTGAATTTTAGGTAATTCTAAGCTCCCATTTTCTAAGACCTTATGTTCATGGCTGAAGCGCGTTAGCTCATCTTCATCACGATCCAAAGTAACAGCAAAAGTTGCTAGATGAGGGAAAGATGTAAAGTATTGTAGTCGATCCAGGTGCTTTACAGCGAGGAACTGAGGGAAGCTATATTCTAGGGCTTTAAATTGATGTGCCCAAGACAGAAAGATAGCATCCAGAGATTTATCAAGATTTAAAAGAGGCCCATATATAGCGCAAAGCCCAGGGGCATGTTTACTTAATCCAATTTTCAATTCTTCTTCTCAGTTTCAACAAAGTTTTTTATGATTGTATCAATATCTTTGAAAGCACCAGGCTTTAAGCCTTCGACATCTACCTCTTTTCCGCTGATTTCTTCTACAAATAGTATAAGGTCCATAATCTGGACGCTCTTAAATAATCCACTTTCAAAAATGGGTGTATTATCAGAGAGACTAGAAATCTCGCTTTCACAATTCTCAATAATAAATGCATGTAATTTTTTTCTGATCTTATTACTCATATTGGTAACTCCTCAGCATTTGGAAGGATTCCAGTTTTTGATAAAAATTTAATAAGCGGAGCTGAGATTTCAGCACGCCTTGTGATGGATGTGGGATGTTTTAGAGCCATTTTTCTAATTGAAAAAGGGTCTGATAATCCAGCATCCTTGTAAACTGATGGGTTATAATATTCTTTCCAGGTTGCCTCAATATAACTACTGATAGTATCCCTAATACGTTTTAACCCGTTAGTTGTCCATTTATTACTATAGGATTGCCATAAAACTTTAACAAACTCACGTCCGAAACTTAAGTGTCTAGATTCCTCAAAATGATGCAACCAGTTTATTTCTTTAGCCAGGGGATGAAGGCGATCATCTTTTGCCTGTCTACGATTAAAAATATCGACGATCTCTTCAAATACCATTACCTTTGCAAAGAATAGAAAATCTTCTTCACCCTCTTCGTACTCCTGATCAAATTTTACCTTTTTTTCTGGATAAGGTCCATTTGCATATAGAGTACAAAATCGACCAAAATAAATCATATGTTTATTTTCTTCATCAAGAAAATGATGGAGGTAGGGAGTTACCGCATATTTATCCTTGCGATATAAGCGGCTTGCTACACCTTCAATTAACATACGTTCACCATGAATATTTATACTATAAAAGCCAATTGCCTCGAAGAAACTTAAATATTTGCGCTGTGATTCATCCAATTTATCCCATATAGGTGTTCCTTCAATTGAGATCAGTTCAGGGCTAGTAAACCAATTATCTCTATCTAATTCTTCTGGCCACTCTAAGCGAGAAAAAGGGTCAATGTAATTATCTTCTGAGACTCGACATAATCTTTTAACTATTTGGTCTAGTTTATCAGTGTTGATATTGGTTTCCATATTAATTCACCTTCTCCAATAGTAAAGCTTGCCAATTAAGACCATAGCCTGCCATTAAGCATAATAGTCGTTGGCCTGGTTCTATCTTTTGGCTATCGTTTAGGTGCTTCAAATTGATAATATTGTCACCTGATATACAATGTGCAACTTCGGACATCGGTTCGGCAAAAACCCGGTCAAGATCAATCTTGAGTATGCGAGATAAAATTTGCCAAGCTTTTTGATTAATGTTTTGGGGGATTATCCAATCGAGGTCATCAATAGTAATTTCAACTTTTTCCAATATTTCATTGACTATACGATTCATATAAGTGAAATAAACCGCTGCAGTTTCTTCATCATTTGCTTGTACTGCAGAACCGTTAGTAATATGATGAGATGCTAGTATACGAAACCCTTTTTGTTCTCTAGAGACAATGCAACAGGCGGCACCATCTGAAATCAAACTATAGGCCTGTTCGTATTTCGCGCCTAGAGGAAAACGGTCAGATGTAATGCATAGAATATTATTAAAATCAATTTCTGTTGCTAACAACCCACAGGCTACACGTATGGACCCTAGCATAGATGTGCACGCTTGTTGTACCAATCCTAGAACTATTGCTTGGGGCATACCTAAATGAGATTGGAGACGACTAGCTGGATAATCCATTAGAGGTTTTACGTCCTTAGATTTTTCAAAAGATTCACGATTACCCACTGTTGCATTCTCTGGTATACAGGAGGCCCATATGATCGAATCAAGATTTTTAAGCCTATCACGGATTGGCTCTACGGCCTTAATCGCTAGATCTAAAACGGATTCATTCTCATCAGCAATGTAATGATTTTCAAACCCAGAACTACGTAGGAGCTTTACTGATGAAAAGGTATCCATCTTTGCTGATTCATCTACTGTACGCTTTATCGATCCCATGGCATATGAAAGATCATGCATGTAATAATTTCTCACGAAACTCTACCAATACCTGGGAAAAATCGTCCTACTTTTGTCATATATTCCCTGTATTCTTCTCCAAATTCAGAAGAACTTAGTCGAGATTCTTCTCGACGTGCGGTTACCATTAAAACTACGACAGCATAAATTAAAGTCCCGATTGTTGAGAGGTGGGGACAAATTATAACACATCCAGTAAGACATATTATGAAAGAAGTATAAAATGGATGACGAACCCATGCATAAGATCCATGAGTAACTATATTTTTAGGAGCATCATTTTCTTGATGCCAGAGCGCAAGTGGTACCCGATGAATACCTATGGTAAAGGCTATTAATGCAATTGATAAAGCAAAAATTGGCATTGCTAAAGATTCAAGGATTAGACGTTCAGAGTTAAAACCAAATATGAATGGTTCCCAAATCGCAATCTCTTTTGTGTTAAATAAAAGGAATATTGGACTCAGGCCATAAGGAGCTGCCGTGAGAATCCATTTTAGATTGAACGTTCCATCTTGTCTAAAAAAAATGTGGGGTAACAGCCCAACAAAAATAATGTTCAAAATAGCAATAATAGCTGTTGGCATGCTAAGCATCATTCTTTCTCCTTAACTTTTCGGCTAATAAACGAACATCGCTTCGCTTAATCTTTTTGGTTGTGGTCATTGGCATTTCTCCCATATAAACTATAATAGAAGTTGGACGCTTATAATCAGCAACTACTTTACATCGTAGTCTTACTTCATTTTCTAATGCAATTTTTAACGTTTTTTCATCTGAAAACAATTCAAGGTGATCATCAGTTGGAATAACCATGCAGCCTACCTCCTCTTGCCCTGTTCTTAATGAATCTAGAGGTGAGAGACCAAGAATACAAACATCTTTAAAGAGAGGAGAAGGTTCAAGATATTGTTCAACTTCTTCAGGTTGGACTTTTTTACCACTGCCCAAAACAATCAAATTTTTCTTTCTTCCATTAATGGTTAAATATCCATGCCTATCAATAATACCGAGATCTCCTGTGTGGAACCAACCATCAGTATCTATAACTTCAGCGGTTAGATCATCTCGCTTATAGTATCCCTGAGTGACGTGAGGCCCTTTTACTAGAATTTCCCCATCATTTGCTATTCGAATCTGAGTATTTGGTAAAGCACGACCAACCGTACCTCTTCGGTTATGTTCTTTAGTATTAACAGTTACAACCGGGCTTGTTTCTGTCAGCCCATAGCCCTGATAAATTGGGAGTCCAATGCGATCAAAAAATATTTCCGTGTCAATATCTAAGGGTGCGGCTCCAGACATAAAGTATTGCAGTTGCCCTCCGAATTCTTTGTGGATTTTTTGGAAGACCAATCGACGGAGAGCTACTGGAGAAATAGGTGCAAAAACATTAAAGAGGAACCAAAAAATCATTCGATTGGCCTTTGGACCTTTACTTACTTGTCGTTCAATTTGTTTTTTTACCATTCGAAAGAATAGAGGAACAGCCAGCATTCGATTTGCAGATTGATCTTTCATAGCTTGTAGAATGTCTTGCGGGAAAAGTGAATTGATATAGGCTATTTTACCACCACTATAAAGCGTACATAAAAAGCCTCCTACTAATTCAAATAGATGACTTAAGGGCAATATAGAAACGGTTGTTTCAGTTGGGTTTAAATGAATTTGTTCCAATAATGTATCCACTTCAAATATCAGATTCTGAAAACTTGTCATAACACCTTTGGGAGTTCCAGTTGTTCCAGATGTGTAGGTTAAAACTGCAAGTTCGTTCCAATCTCTTTCTCGTACTTCAATCATCCCTTCGTTAGGCTTAAGCTCACGATAACTCTGATATTGATTGGATTGACTCTCATCCTCCATTACAATAATATGTTCTATGCCAGTGACACGCTTACGGAGTTCCTGTGCTTTATCAAGGTATGTAGCAGATGTAAGTATGGCTTTAGGTTCAGCATCCTTTATTATTGGCTCGAGTTCTCCTATTGTTAGAGTTCTATCCAGTAGGAGCGCAACTCCGCCAGAACGAATTATTGAAAAAAATGCGATTCCCCATTCTGGTTTACTTTCAGACAAAATTGCAACTCGTGATTCACGTTGCATCGATTGTTCTATCATCCATGATGAAAGGACCATAGAGCGATGTCGAATTTCAGCATAGCTCAATTGTCTCCAAAAACCATCCTCGTAAACGGCGAAGGCTGTATTATGAGGCTGACCCTTTACTCGGTCCACCATCAATGAAAGAACAGCAGGTTCCGGGGGTGGTCCAATGCGGCGTGCGGTGCCATCATCAGAATTATGAATTGTTGTTTTATTTTGGTCTTTATTTAACATTACTTTACTAGATATGTCTACACCATATATAAGCGTTTTGTAATCAGAGTCGAATTATCAGAAAAGATTATCCATTTTGTTAAATAAAACAGTAATCTCGAATTGGTTAATTTTTCAACCTTTTTAAATATAAGAATTTTTAAGGAGCTTTAGGTATAAAAAAATAAAAGTTTAAGGATGAAGAATTTGTTACCCGGGCTTAATCTTTCTGATAATATCAAATGTGTCCGTGGTTCGCACGTAGCCATTTCCAGCAATGCGCCCCACAGCTTGTAGCTTCTCTAAATTGATTCTTCCATTTTCATAGACATCATCATCAATATGAAATAAAATTATGGTACCGATAACCACGAACCCGCTACCGGCAGTTCCATCACCAATTTCAATAATTTGATTTAATTTGCATTCAAAACTAATCTTGGATTCTCCCACTCGTGGTGGTGATACTTTTTGGGATGCAACGGGCGTGAGACCGGCAACATCAAACTCATCCACATCAGAATCAAAATCGGTGGAACACATGACCATTCTCTCCGCAAAAGATTCAGATACAATATTCACCACGAATTCTTCCGTATCCCTGATATTAATAAGGGTATCCTTTTCTTCTCCGTCCCATCCGCGCCGAGCCGGGGCAAACATGATGGTAGGTGGTTTAGAACAAACGCCATTAAAATAAGAAAATGGCGCCACATTATCTTTCCCTTCTTTGGAACGGGTGGATACAAAGGCAATGGGCCGGGGTACGATGGACCCAATCATGAGTTTATGTGTGTCTTGAAAAGGAATTTCGTTTGGATCAAGAATCATGAGTCAATCCACGAATAAGGATAATCTTCATCATCAACAGATAAGGCTGCGTCTGTCATATTTAACGGTTTGAAGGTATCAATCATGACAGCCAATTCATTTGTTTCTTTGGCGCCCAGAGACTCTTCAATTTTGCCAGGTTGGGGGCCGTGGGGCAACCCCATTGGATGAAGGGTGATAGATTGTTCATCAATATCTTTTCGACTCATGAAATTCCCTTCTACATAGTAAATAATTTCGTCTGAATCTACATTGCTATGAGCGTAAGGTGCTGGCACAGAATCGTGATGATAATCAAACAATCTTGGCACGAAGGAGCAAATCACAAATCCATTTGCCTGGAATGTTTGATGCACGGGCGGTGGTTGGTGGATTTTTCCAGTGATGGGCATGAAATCTTTAATATTAAAAATGTAAGGGAAATAATAACCATCCCAGCCCACCAAGTCAAAGGGATGATGTTGATAACCATAGGTTTCAATTCCATGGCGGAGTTTTACCTCCACTTCTATGGATGAATCATCTACAGCACCCACAAAGTCCGGTGTACGAAAATCTCGTTCAGAGAAAGGAGAATTCTCTAGGAGTTGGCCAAATTTATTTCTGTATCGAATGGGTGTTTCGATGGGTGATGAAGATTCGGTTACGAGAATTCGCATTTCATCTTTTACATCAATTTGCCAAATCACACCACGGGGAATCAGAAGGTAATCTCCCGGTTTTAATTCCATATTCCCAAAATTGGATTTGAATAAACCGCTACCTGTATGAATAAAAATAACTTCGTCTGCATTTCCGTTTCGATATAAAATGCTCATGGAATCCGTCACGTGGGCTTTGGAGATGACAACATCAGAATTAAAGAAAAGTGGGATGCGGGATGAAATAGCATCACCTCTAGAATTCAAATTGGCGGTGCGGATATGATGATGACGATGTGTTTGATCTGCTGCTTGCAGATCGATCTTCTTTAATTTGCCAATTGCTTCAACACCAGTAGGGGGATAAATATGATACACATTGGAATACATGTGGCTGAACCCTTCTCTGCTGATAAGTTCTTCCCAGTAAAGATTTCCGGAATCGTCCCGGAATTGGATATGACGTTTAGTTGGGATTTTTCCTCGTTTTTGGTAAAAAGGCATTACTTGATTTTTTCTCCAATTATTTGAATATTATTGAATCGATCTAACTTGTCATATTTAGTAATTATTATTTGGATTTGATTAATGAGTGAATTTACGTCAGTGAAATTAGCCAAAAAGTTTTGATTATCTTTTAGGCGCTCTAATGCACATCTAAATAAATAATCTCCACCAGAAATTTTCCCTTTTTTGTAATTCTGATATGATGCAGTCAGCATGATAAATGGTTTGATATAGGCACGATCTCCAGATTTACCTAAGCGCATCCAACTATGTTCCCAAATATGATGTGCTTTTGGATAATCCTTTTGATTAAATGCTTCTACACCGCGATAAAATTCAGAGATTTCATTGTTATTTATTGATTTAGACAATCTTATTTTCGAGGACACCCAATCGTTCAACCTCCATCCGAACTACATCACCCTTTTTTATCCATCCACCAACATTCTCTGGACGAAGTTCAAGGATGCAACCGGTGCCAACGGTTCCGGAGCCCAGAATGTCACCGGGCAACAATTTGGCATTCATGGATGCTCGTTCAATCATTTTTGTGAATGGATGATACAGATCATTGGTGTTGCCATCAGAAATCAGTTTTCCGTTTACATGACAGGTCATGCGGAGATGGAGTTTGCCATTATCGTCCCAGGCGTCTTCCAATTCGTCCGGAGTAACCATATAGGGGCCGAAACTTGATGCAAAATCTTTACCTTTTGCGGGTCCAAGACTCATGGCCATTTCTTCTCTCTGTAGGTCCCGGGCGGACCAATCATTGCAAATCATGTAACCGGCAATATAGCTGTCTGCATCTTCTTGAGCGATATTTGAACCGCCATTGGCAACCACTACAGAAAATTCCAATTCAAAATCTAATTCTTCTGTGCCACGTGGGTAAGGGATATCTTCACCATGTCCATAAAGCGCTGCAGCATTTGAAAAATAGAAAATAGGAATTTTGAACCAATCGGGATGCATGTCTAATCCCCGGAGTTTTCGCGCTGAACGAACGTGTTGTTCAAAAGCATAAAAATCTCGGAAAGATTGGGGATTTGGAATTGGTGAAAACAATCGAACTTCATCTTCTAAAACAGCGATGGGTTTCCCACCACCGGAATGAGATTGAATATTCATTTCAGGCAAGGAAGCATCTAAATTTTTCAATTTTAGAAAGTTTATATCCCAATTCTCCAATGCTTTTTTTAAGGTAGATGGGATCTCTAGAAAGCTGGGATCGGCGTGGGTTTCTTTTGCCCAAATGGCTGCACGAATTACATCAATAATGTTTTCATTTTTTTTAAATCCGAATCTTGGTTGTGTACTGCCATCTAGCATGTAGGTTACAAATTTCATTTACAAATTTCCTCTTTTTTCTTGTTCTTTTTCAATTGATTCAAATAAAGCTTTAAAATTTCCCTTCCCAAAACTGTTAGAGCCCTTTCTCTGGATGACTTCAAAGAAAAGGGTGGGGCGATCTTGCAAGGGTTGCGTAAAAATTTGGAGCATATATCCTTTCTCATCCACATCCACTAGGATGCCCAATTCCGCCAACGTTTCAATATCTTCATCGATAGGGCCAACCCAATCAGTCAAAGTATCATAGTAGGTCTTGGGCGTGGGCAAAAAATCTACACCGTTGGCTTGCATCATGCGCACTGTAGAAATAATATCCTTCGTGGACAGGGCAAGGTGCTGAATGCCGCCCGTATCATAATAATCGATATACTCCTGAATTTGGGATTTTCTGAGACCGTCCGCTGGCTCATTGATTGGCATTTTTATAATCTCATTATCATTTGCCATGACAATGGACCGCAGGGCTGAATATTTGGTATTAATATCTTTATCATCCACACTCCAAAATCGATGCCAGCCGAATACTTTTTCATAAAAATCACAGACTGGGTGCATTCCGCCATCTGGTTGATTCCCAACTACATGGTCAATGTGCACCAGTCCTGTGGAATTAGATTTGAGTCCTAGATCGTTGGTCTCAAATCCGGGGAGAAAAGAACCATTATAATTTTTTCGTTCTACAAATGTGTGAATTGTATCTCCAAAAGTTTGAATAGCGGAGACAACTGCTTCGCCATCGCCATCTTTTATTTCTTTTGGCTCCATAGCGCTTTTGGCTCCACGCTCAAGTGATGTTTTCCAGGCTAATTCAGAATCATCTACTGTAAATGCGACATCTTTCATCCCGTCCCCGTGGCGATCAATATGGGCCCCAATCTTCGTGCTCTTTTCCAATGGCGAGGTGATAACCAAGTTAATTCGATTCTGATTCAAAACGTAACTAACACTTTTTCTATTTCCTGTTTCCAACCCACGATAGGCCACAGGCTGGAATCCCATAGTGGTACGGTAATAATGGGCTGTTTGTTTAGCATTACTCACATACAGTTCGCAATGGTCAAAACCATTTATTGAGTAGTTAAGTTCATTCATAATATATCCTTTAAACTTTCAATAAATTTTTGATTTTCTGATTCCAGTCCCACAGAAATGCGGATGCAGTTTGGCCAACCGAATCCAGTAAGTTGGCGTACAATGACACCATTTTCTAAAAGGGATTGTGTCAATTGTGATGCTTTTTCTTCACTGTCCCAAACAGTGGTAATGAAATTGGCTTCGGAAGGGACTTGATGAATATTGAGGGCATCGAATTCCTGTTTTAAAAAGTTCATACCACCTTCATTTACTTGCAATGTTTCAGCTAAAAATACTTCATCATCCAAAGCAGCCAACCCTGCAACTTGGGCAGTGAGTGATGGCTCAAAGGGCACTTTTACTTTCATTAAATTTTGGATCAATGAATCATGGGCAAATCCATAGCCGATCCGGGCGCCGGCCAAACCGTAAGCTTTGGAAAAGGTTCGTAGAGTGATCACATTATCATAACGGTAGCTCATGGAATCGGGATAATTTGGTGAATCTTTGGCGAATTCGTAATAGGCTTCATCCAAAATAATAAGCACCCGCTCCGGAACATGTTTATAAAATTCATCAAATTCTTGACGAGTGATGGTGGTGCCCATGGGATTATCCGGATTGGCGATATAAATGATTTTGGTGTAATCGGTGATTTTGTCTGCCATGGCTTCCAAGTCGTAACGATAGTTTTTCATTGGAACCCAATGGACGCGCCTTCCCGAAGCATTGGCCAATACACGAAATCCGATGAACGAATTGGCGGCGCTGATGAGCTCATCATCGCTGAGTAAAAATGTCCGCATGATGGTGGACATAATCCCTTCCGATCCGGAGCCCAAGACTACATTGTCTATTTTTATATTGAATCGGTTGGCCAGTTTAGTGCGGAGTTCATATCCGGTGGCATCGGGGTAGCGATGGAGATTTGTCAGTGAATGCTGAATAGCAGCCAATCCTTTTGGAGAAGATCCCAAAGGATTTTCATTGGAAGCAAGCTTTATGAAATTTTGAATTCCAAGTTCTCGTTGTGCTTCCGCAATGGGTTTGCCGGGCTTGTAATTCGCCAGTCGTTGGATATAAGATGGAACAAGCGCCATGGTCAAACTACCAGTTTTGTTTCATGCTTAAAAGTTGAAAGAATAACGGATGTTTTCATATTCTGAACGTTTGGCAAAGCTGAAAGTTGATGGAGAATAAGTTCTTCATAAGCTGGAATATCTTTAGTTGCCACTTTCAAGAGAAAGTCTGCTTCCCCTGTGATGTGGTGGCATTCTAAGACTTCAGACATATTAGCGATGGATTTGAAAAAATCTTCAACCGGTGTTTCACCATGCCGAGCGAGTTTGACTTCCACAAATGTAAAACAGGTATACCCAGCTTTTTGTGGATTCAAAAGTGTGATGTAACGATCAATGATTCCACTGGCTTCTAGTTTTTTTACTCGTTCTAATGTACTGGACGGTGAAAGCCCAACTTGTTTAGCCAATTCAGCATTGGTTGTCCGACTATTTGATTGAAGTGCTTCTAATAGTCGCCTGTCTTTATGGTCAATATTCATTTAATAATTTTATAAAGTTAAAATAATATAGTATAAAATATGGTAAATATTATATAATACAAAATAATATTCTGTTTTAATTATTGCTTTCATTTGAAGCAGTTTGTATCGTAAAACTCGTAGAAATGGAGAAACATTAATTGATTCCCTTTCTTTTAGACAAGTTCAGAGAATGGGAATATTGGGAGTGATAATAGGTTCATTCATGAATAAACTTCACCCTATACTATGCTGATTATTCCATGAAAATCGAAGGACCCCTTATTCCTGCAATATTTGTTGAACGGCCCAACCGTTTTATCACGATGATTAAAATTGATGATGAAATTCATCGAAGTCATCTACCTGATCCCGGCAGACTCAAAGAATTGTTATTTCCCGGAGCAAACCTTTTGGCTAGAGCAGCACCAAAACACTCAATAAGAAAAACAAAATATTCTACTATTATGGTGAATCATGAAGGACAATTAATCTCATTAGTTTCTGCATTACCAAATAGGTTTGTAAAGGAAGCTTTGGAAAAAAATGAAATTCCGATATTTAAGGATTACTCACTTGTACGGCCGGAAATAGCAGTTGGTAGGCACCGGTTTGATTTTTTATTAAAAGATTCAACTGGAGCTGATTTTTATTTAGAAGTTAAATCGGTTACTTTTGTGGAAAATGGTGTAGCACAATTCCCGGATGCTATAACAGATCGTGGAACCAAACATGCTTTGGCATTAAAAAAACTAGTTGAAGAAGGCAAAGGAGCCGGAATATTGTTTGTATGTCAGAGGCCAGATGCTGTTTCTTTTCGTCCTATGTGGGAACGAGACCCTAAACTAGCGAATGCTGTATTGAAAGCAAATAATGCAGGAGTGAAAATATGGTGTATTACATTAAATGTATCAGAAACTGATATGACATTTAATAAAGAGATTCCTGTAAATTTGGAATTGCAAAATATTTAAATTGGATTTCAAAATACATTATTTAAATAAAACTCTATCAATTATAACACTTATACTTGTGTATTCTTGTGCTGCGATTCAGAGTCCTTCGGGTGGGCCCAAGGACGAAACGCCTCCGGAATTGATTCAGACTATTCCAATTGGCGGGTCCATCCATTTTAAAGATAAGCGAGTAGAACTTATATTTTCAGAATTTGTAGATGCCAACACTGTAGAAAAAGCTATTCATGTATTACCGACACTGCCTGAAGAACCCAAAATCATTTATAAAGGTAGACGAATTTTTGTGGAATTCCCGGATACCCTAATTGAAAACCAAACTTATATCATATCCATTGACAGAACCTTAAAAGATGAACATAAGGTTGCTCTCGCACAGGGAATTCAAGTTGCTTTCACAACGGGTGATGAAATTGACAAAGGGGAAATTTCTGGAACTGTAACTTATGATAAATCATCTTCAGTCCATCTTTGGAAGGTTCAAAATGAAAAGGATTTAATAGAATTTTATCAACGTATCCCAGATTATGTGGTGGATGCTTCTGATAGTGGAAAGTATAAATTTCGATATTTATCAGATGGTAATTATCGATTAATAGCAGTGGATCGATCTGCATCAGGTTCGCCTATTTCTTCAGATAGGACGGTGTATGGATTACCATGGAATCCATTAATTCAAATTCGTGATTCAAAAGAAATAACCGGACAAAATATTCGAATCCCAAATAATATGGGCGGAATCAAGATGAATCAAGCAGAATGGGAAACTGGAAATTGGAGTACCATTTCTTTCTCAGACAATATTACAGAATGGGAATCAGCTATAAAAATACATGCAATTTATGAAGATTCATCAATACATCAGCCAAGTCAATTTCTGAATATATTGGATGGAACAAAACTGCACCTTACTTTTTCGGATTTAGATAAAAATCAATATGTCACTATCTTGACAAATGGGATCATGCAAGGCGAAGAAACCATTATAGATTCTGGATTGATTAAATTAAGAGTAGATACATCTATTGATACGACAAATCTCTCGATAAAAGCACCCACCAAGAATTTTGTGCTTTCAATCGAAGAAGATAATATCATTCCAATTGAAATTATTTTTTCAAATTTGATTGACTCTGAGAAAAGCCAGAATTCATTCGCATTGATGCAAGATTCGATTTCTATTCCTTTCAATTCCGCATGGATTACGCCATTACATTCAACAATTATACCATTGGAAAACTGGACACCTAGAACCACCTATAAAATTTTATTGCTTCGTGATGAAATTCATCCAATTTTTGGACAAACACTCAAAGATTCAGTAAAAACTATTTCCTTTAAAACGTCTGATTATCAGGGATATGGCAGACTTATAGGATCATCATCAGAAAAATTGTCTTCGAAAATTGTTGCCGAAATTGCTTCAATGGAAAAAGAACCCCGCGTATTTAGATCTATTGTAAATTTGGTTGGAAATTTTAATATGATAAAGTTACCTGAAGGAAATTATTCTTTATTCTTTTTTCAAGATTCAGATGGTAATGATCGGTACTCTTACGGAAGAGTACACCCATATAAACCATCTGAATGGTTTTATACTTATCCTGACACGGTCAATATTCGAACTAATTGGGATCTTGAACTAAATTCTATAGAATTGGAGGAGCATCCGTAAATGAAATGTGTAATTCTTGCGGGAGGTAGTGGTACCCGATTTTGGCCTTATAGCCGATACAACAGACCGAAACAATTTTTGAAAATTGTTGGGAATCAGTCAATGTTGCAAATGACAGTAGATCGCCTTCTTAAGATTGAAAAAGTAACGGATATCTATATTATTACTCGAAAAGACCTTAAAGATAGTGTCATCAAAGAAATTTCGGGCGTAAAACCAGAAAATATCATTGCTGAGCCTTCGGGTAAAAATACTGCTCCAGCCATTGGACTAGTTGGAGCGCTACTTGGTTTAACTGAACCAGATACCGTCATGGGTGTTTTCCCAGCAGACCACTTAATTGTTGGACACGGTGCTTTTGAAAAAGCTCTAAATACAGCAGATCATCTAGCAAAAAAAGGTGACAATTTGGTAACAATTGGTATTCCACCCACAAGTCCTTCTACTGCTTATGGATATATACAATTTGATGATTCCGATGAAGAAGTTCATCCGGGAGCCCATCGGGTGAAATCATTCGCTGAAAAACCTCACAAAGATTTGGCAAAACGATTTGTAGCTAGCGGAGATTTTTTTTGGAATGCAGGTATGTTTTTTTGGAAGGTGAGCACATTTTTATCTGCGATGGATTTATATATGCCCGAGTTAATGGAATCGCTCAATCAAATTGCGCCACGGCTTCAAAAAGGTGAATCATTTCAAGATCAATGGGATTTAATAGAGCCAGAATCCATCGATTATGGGCTCTTTGAAAAAGCAAAAAATATTTATGGGGTGAGTGGTGATTTCAAATGGAATGATATTGGATCCTGGGACGCATTATATGATGTGTTGAATTCCAATGATGATGGTAATATCATCCGAGGGAATGGGAAGGTGTTAAATGGAAAAAATAATCTAATTCAATCCAATGGAAAATTTACAGCGGTCATAGGCGCTAGTAATTTGGTTGTGGTTAATACTGAAGATGCTACATTGGTGGTTCCCCGCGATAAAGTTGAAGATGTAAAAGAATTAGTCGATTTTTTAAAAAATAGTGGTAATCAAGAACTAACCTGATGAAAAAAGAAAAACTTTATTCTGAATTTGAAGAATTAGGCCAACGACTTGGTGTGAAAATAATAAAAGGGAAAGGGAATTTCACTGGAGGAATTTGTATTGTGAAAGATGAAACTGTAATCGTCGTTAATAAAATGAAACCAATTGAACATCGATTAAAAATTCTTGCAACTAGTTTTCTAGACTATAATTTAGATGATATTTATATGATTCCAGCCTTAAGAGCCTTTATCGAAAAAAACCGTTCTCTCGCTCTTTAAATTTCTTGATTTTAAATAAAGTGTGATGTTACACTCCACACCCTTCCTTTAAACATTATACGAAGTGAAAGAGGCTAACATATGAAACGCTATCAATCATCAGATATTAGAAACTTTGCAATTGTAGGACATGGCGCTGCTGGGAAAACATGCTTAGCAGAATCAATGTTAATGCTTGGCGGCGAGACTAACCGTCTTGGGAAAATCGAAGACGGTTCCACAATATCTGATTATCATCCAGGAGAAAAAACTCGCCAAATATCCATCCATGCCACCCCACTCCATTTGGAATGGATGGACAAAAAATTTAACATGATTGATACGCCAGGTTATTCTGATTTTATTGGAGAAGCATCTGGATCTTTAAACGTTGTTGATCTAGCAGTCATCACCATCCATGCTGTTAATGGTGTTGAAGTGGGGACAGAAACTATGTGGAATCAGGCAACAAAACTTGGTATCCCAAAGATGCTTGTGATCAATGGACTCGATAGGGAAAATACGCGATTTGACGAAATATTGGCTCAAGCAAGGCGGCGGTTCGGAAATAATGTGTTCCCTATGCAACTGCCTGTTAATGCAGGACCCGGATATAATCAAAATATAGATGTGCTACGTACAGAATTAATTACGTACGTGAACGACGGTTCTGGAAAAATGTCTGAAAGTGAACTTCCAGAAGATTTCGAAGCAAAAGTAAAAGAGCTCCATGCGGAATTGATTGAATATGTAGCTGAATCTGATGATTCTCTTTTGGAAAAATTCTTTGATCAAGGAAGCCTCTCTGAAGAAGAAATGAGAGGTGGAATCCATCAAGCGATACAAGATCAAACATTTATCCCTTTATTTTGTACATCAGCAATATCGAATATTGGTGTTGCTCGAGTGTGTGACTTTATTAGTAAATATGGTTCGTCACCTGATGATCGTAAAATGGTGATTGCCCATGATGATCTAGGAAACGAAGTGGAAGTTTCTTTAAATGGATCGGAAACAGTTCTCCAAATATTTAAAACGATGGCTGAATCACATTCTGGAGAATTATCTCTATTTCGTGTGTATTCAGGTCAGATAAAAACAGGGACTGACTATTACAATTCTAACCGAAATACCAACGAGAGAATTGGTCAAATGTTTATCTTGAATGGAAAAAATCGAACTCAAGTGGATGAATTATCGGCGGGAGATATTGCCGGTGTAGTTAAACTAAAAAATACACATATCGGAAATACTTTATGTTCAGGGAAACATGTCACATTACCCCCTATGAATTTCCCCAATCCAAATATTCATGCAGCAATTGTTCCAACAGCAAAGGGAGATGAGGAAAAACTTGCCATTGGACTTGCTACTCTCCATGAAGAAGACCCGACCTTTATTTATCGTGTGGATAGCGAAGTGAAACAAACAATCATTTCCGGACAAGGAGAACTTCACTTAAGAGTTACAACTGAAAGATTAAAACGTAGGTTTGGAATTGAAATTGAATTAGAAAAACCTAAAGTTCCATTCCGCGAAACAATTTTGGGAAATGGCGAAGCAAAATACCGGCATAAAAAACAGTCAGGTGGCGCAGGCCAATTCGCTGAAGTTTGGATGCGTATAGAACCTAAACAACGAGGTGATGGTGTAGAATTTACCCATTCTCTAGTAGGACAAAATGTGGACCGTGTTTTTGTTCCTTCTGTAGAGAAAGGAGTAAAGGCTGCCTGTGCGGATGGAATAATTGCAGGATGTAAGGTTGTAGATTTAAAAGTAAATTTTTATGATGGTAAGATGCACCCAGTTGATTCAAAGGATATTGCATTTCAAACTGCCGGAAAACATGCATTTCTAGAAGCCTTCCTTGGAGCAAAACCCTGTTTGTTAGAACCAATTATGGATATTGAAGTAACTATTCCAGAAGATTTCATGGGTGACATTATGGGAGATATCTCCGGTAAACGTGGAAAGATTATGGGAATGGAAGCTGATGGTAAATTCCAAGTAATCAAAGCCCAAGTGCCGCAAGCTGAATTATATAATTATGCAACAACTGTTCGATCGTTGACTGGCGGACGCGGAATTCATGCAGAATCTTTTAGCCATTATGAAAAAATGCCGAAAGACCAGCAAAACAAGGTAATTAAAGATCGGAAAAATGATGATGGTGAATCATAATGGAATATATGAGATGAATTCTTGAAAAAGCTAAACCCATATATGACATGTTTTTCGTTTCGCATGTTTCACGTTAACTATCTTCCATGAAAAAATTGTGGGCTCCTTGGCGGATTGATTATATCCGTTCACCAAAAGAAGATGGATGCATATTTTGTAAAAAATCACAATCTAATGATGATCGAAATAACCTCATATTATATCGTGGAAACAAGTCCTTCGTTTTAATGAATCTTTATCCATATTCGAATGGTCATCTCATGATTTCCCCTTATGATCATACTGCAGATACCAATAAATTATCAAAGGATTGTAATTTAGAAATTATGGAATTAGCAAATGCATCTATGAATATTCTGAAAAATACCATGAACGCAGAAGGGTTCAACTTTGGTGCAAACCTTGGTAAAGCTAGTGGGGCTGGTATTGAAGAACATATACATTATCATATTGTGCCCCGATGGCATGGTGACACTAATTTTATGCCCGTAGTTGGGCACACAAAAGTGATGGTTGAAGGATTAAAGGAAACTTGGGATAATCTAAAACTACACTTTGATAAAATAAAGGAAAGTACAGATGCTTGATTTCAGTCGAACTTGGGTACCCTATATCTATTTGTATGGTGTTGGCGGAGGTATATTCTTAATCGGGATGTTTATCATCCTTCGATCAAGATCGTTGAAGCTTGAGATAGTCAGACATAAAGAATGGTATAAAATTCTTATTTTTGGCTTTTTTTATTATATGGGAATTCATGGATTGTTTACATTCGCGGCCATAGGTGAACCGATGTTTGCGGCATTAATCGGTTTGATTATGATAGCGATGACAGCCAATTTGATTTTCACATTGTTTATAAAACCTAAACGAGTTTGATAATGGATAGCGCTATTCAAACATCAGCTTCTTTTTGGGTAATTATTTTTGGTTATTTTGCTGTCGTTTTGGGGTTTGGTTCGTTTTTTGCCCGATATAATAAAACAACTCAAGATTTCTTTTTTAGTGGTCGCAGATTTTCATGGTGGCTAATTACCATGTCTATTGTGGCAACAGGTGTCGGAAGCCATAGTTTTTTAAAATATTCTGCAAAAGCCTATGAGCATGGTTTTTCATCAACCATGACCTATATGAATGATTGGTTTTTTATGCCGTTATTTCTTTTCGGCTGGTTGCCGATTGTTTATTACACCAAGATTCGGTCGATTCCAGATTATTTTGAGAGACGTTTTAACCCAGGAGTTCGAATTTTGGCAACTATTGCAATTTTGGGTTATATGATTGGGTATATCGCTATTGGTTTTCTCACCATGGGAAAAACATTAGAACCTCTTTTGGGAATCGATCTTTATATGATCATATTTATTGTAGCAATCATTTCCGGGATTTATATAACATTCGGTGGTCAGACTGCTGTGATTTTCACAGACCTTTTACAAGGGTTTATATTGATCTTTGCCGGGATTTTGGTTTTTATACTAGGAATCAATTATGTGGGTGGTTTTGATATTTTCTGGAATGCACTTTCTCCGGAATTCAAATTACCTTTAGCAAATTTTAATCAACCTTCAAATTTTAATTTTGTTGGAATATTTTGGCAGGATGGCGTGGCAGGATCCGTTGGGTTTCTATTTATGAATCAGGGGCTCATCATGCGGTTTATGGCCTGTAAATCTGTCCATGAAGGTCGAAAAGCAGCCGCATTTAATGTACTTATTCTCTTACCTATTTGTACAATTGTTGTCTCAAACGCTGGTTGGATTGGGAAGGCCATTAGTATTGTGACTCCAGAATCATGGAATGCAACAACGCAATTGGATCATGTATTTACACAAGTTGCTTATTTAATTACCGGAAGTGAAGTCCTTTTCGCATTCGTAATTGCAGCTGTCGCAGCTGCATTAATGTCAACCGTGGACACATTGATCAATGCTGTCGCAGCTGTAGTAATTAATGATATTTATCGACCTATTGTAAAGGATAAAGATGATAAACATTATTTGAAAGTGGCTATGATCGTTTCTGCGGGGGCAACTGCCGTGGGAGCATTGAGCACAATATTTTTTGAAAATTTCCCAACATTATATGAAGCGCATGGATTCTTTCACAGCACAATGACCCCACCACTTGTTGTTGCCATATTTTTAGGGATATTTTGGAAGCGTTATTCTACACCCGCAGCAATTGCTACTTTTTTGGGTGGTGCAATCTTGATGTGGATCGGAAACAAATACCCTCAAATATTTATTTCACCATTTGACCATGGTATAGAGTTTAATCCGGAGCGTCCTTACACTTATATACGTGCATTGTATAATACATTGGTGTGTGCGGGATCCGGAGTTATTGTTGGTCTTTTAACAACACCGCCATCCGAGGAAAAGATGGAAGGTCTTACAGTTTGGTCTTTAGATAAAGCTCGTGAATTCTTTAAAGGTTCTGCACCTAATGATCGTCCCGGTGAATCTCTCTTAGCCAAATGGATAGTTAAAGATTGTGAAGAAGGTGAAGTAAGGTTTTCCATTGGGGATATGGAAACCATGGGCGCAGATGTTGGTGACCTTGTATACCTTGCTGACGAAAGAAAATGGTTGGGTGGATTGAAATCAGTCCATTCTGTTTATGGAGAACCTCATAAAGAAGATGGAGTTGTTTATATCACTCAATTTCAGGTTGAAAGTGGTCTCTTTGATGAAAAGAGAAAATTGATTGCTGAGAAAGAATTGTAATCTTTGACTAGATAAATTATCCTCCTAAATTTGCCAGCTTTTTTAGACCATAATCTATTATTCCGGTAGTTTCCCGGAAGAAATAACGATCCGGAGTAGCTCAGCTGGTAGAGCGAGTGACTGTTAATCACCAGGTCGGGGGTTCGAGTCCCTCCTCCGGAGCA
>Ga0209709_10000061_pt1 | contig 95743 bp, 93 predicted proteins | sample ArcticOcean_MG_C_2_FD_187435 | JGI IMG/M metagenome (GOLD analysis project Ga0209709, IMG submission 187435) | Marine microbial communities from western Arctic Ocean - ArcticOcean_MG_CB4_136 (SPAdes) (version 2) | ecosystem: Environmental > Aquatic > Marine > Oceanic | place: Arctic Ocean...
TTCTGTTAAATATTCTGTATAATTGTTTTTCTTTAACCATAAATGAAACTCAACAAGGTCATTGTTGTAACCTTTGGATATTTTAGTTGTTTTATTGGCAGAATTAGCAACACTGCCTAGACTAAACAATAATAATATTTTTAGTGTTATAATAAATGTTATATATTTTTTCATATTAAAATCATTTCAATTTTTAAATATATAAATAATTGTTAAAATTATGAGTATTACGATAATCCAAATGGTAAGATTAGTTAAGAATTGTTTTAGTTTAGAGTTTGATTGCAAAAAAGCAGGAAGAACTAACAAAAACACTCCCATCATATAGACTACAGGTAGTAACTGATCTATCATTTGAGTATCTTATCCTATCTTAAATGGTAACTTTAATTAATGAAAATATTAGGGTACATTCTAATTGTTTTTGCTATTGCTGACTTTGGTTCTTCTTATGCTGGTTATAATTTAACTAGTTTCTTGGGAGAAGCATCAAGATTTTCACCAATTGTAATAGGTCTTATTGGTGGAGCACTTGTTAATTTCGGTGATAAAAACAGTTAAAAGATAATTGATTAAAAAACTTGTTAGTAAATGGGTGTTATACACATGTAATCCCCCTAATTATTCCTTAAAAAAAATTCAAAAGCCATCTTTTTAGATAGCCCTTTTTTTTATTAAACTGCTATAAGATTAGCACATGTCAAAAAGATATAGTGGAAAATCCTTCAAAGATAATAGTACGAGTAAAAAGCCAAAATTAAGCTTAAGAGAAAAACGCAGAGTTAAGAAAGAAAAAACAAAAAAAACAAATTAAAACTTCATTTTTTATCAAATCTTAATATTTATTCGACTTTTTTAAAGTTTCCAAAAAAACAAATTAATGTATAAGAGCCACAATTTATGAGTAATAACATCAGAAACATCACTATCATTGCACACGTAGATCATGGCAAAACAACCATGATTGATAACCTAATGAAACAAAGTGGTTCATTTAGAGAAAATGAAGTTGTTGATGAACGGTTAATGGATTCGGGAGAGTTAGAAAAGGAAAGAGGAATTACTATTTTAGCTAAACCAGCATCAATAGATTGGCAAGATACAAGGGTTAATATTATAGACACACCAGGTCACAGAGACTTTGCTGCAGAAGTAGAACGTGTTTTAAGTATGGCTGATGGAGCATTATTGCTAATTGATTCTGCTGAAGGTGTAATGCCTCAAACAAAATTTGTATTAGCTAAAGCTCTTAAACAGGGTTTAAAACCAATCGTCGTGATTAACAAACTGGATAAGGCCGATCAAAGAGCTAATGAAGTTTTAGATGAAACATTTGATTTATTTGTAAGCTTAGATGCCAATGAAGAACAATTAGATTTTCCAGTTTTATATGCTAGTGGAAGATCTGGCTGGGCGAGTAAAGAGGTTGATGGACCAAGAGAAAACCTACACCCATTATTAGATTTAATTATAGAACATGTTAAACCTGCAGACCTTGATAAAACAAAACCTTTCGCAATGTTATCTACTTTATTATATGCAGACAGTTTTTTAGGAAGAAGTCTAGTTGGAAAAATATCACAAGGTACAGCAAAAGCTAACCAACCTATTAAGGCAATAAACCTAAGGGGAGAAAAAGTTGATGAAGGTAGATTAACTAAAATTTTTAGATACGAAGGAACAAAAAAAGTACCTATCGATGTCGGTGAAGCTGGAGACATTGTTATAATTGCCGGTCTAGAGAAAGCTAATGTAGCAGATACTATTTGTGATTTAGAAGTAACTGAACCAATCCATGCAACTCCAATAGATCCACCCACTATGTCTATTACAATAAGTGTTAATAGCTCTCCTCTAGCAGGAACAGAGGGTAAAAAATTAACAAGTACACAAATTAAAGATAGATTGATTACAGAAGCCCAAAATAATGTTGGAATTAATTTTTCTCAAAATAATAACGTTGATTCTTTTGTTATTAGTGGTCGAGGTGAATTAATGCTTGAGATATTACTTACACAAATGAGACGTGAAGGTTTTGAAATGACAGTAAGCCCTCCAAAAGTTTTATATCAAAATGATTCAAGTGGAAACAAGCTAGAGCCTATTGAGGAGATCACAGTTGACTTAGATGAAGAGTTTTCATCAAAAATAATTGATTCAATGAACAGAAGAAAAGGTAAATTACTTGACCTTAAAGATACCGGAAAAGACAAAAAAAGATTAATTTTTCATGCACCAACAAGAGGTCTGATGGGATACACGAGCAGATTTTTAACTTTAACAAAAGGTACTGGCGTGATTAATAGAATTTTTCATAGTTTTGGAAAATTTGAAGGTGAAATGGACGGAAGAAAAAATGGTGCTTTAATATCAATGTCTAATGGTAAAGCTGTTGCATTTGCAATATTTAACCTTCAGGCAAGAGGCGAGATGTTTGTAACTCATAACGATCCTGTTTACGAAGGGATGATTGTTGGACTAGCTCCAAAGGCAGGTGATATGATAATTAATGTTATGAAGGGTAAACAATTAACAAATATGAGAACTCAAGGTACTGATGAGAATGTAGTACTTACTCCAGTTAGACAAATGTCAATTGCTGAACAATTAAGTATGTTAAATACAGATGAAGCTTTAGAAATTACCCCTAAATCTTTAAGGTTGCGAAAAGCTATTCTTAACCCTACTGATAGAAAAAAAAACGAGAAGTCTGGAACACCGCTTTAATTAAAGGTTTTTCCAACTAAATATAATCCTAAAGCAACACACGGACCTATTCCAAAAGCAAACAATAAAGTTCCAACACCTACAGTTCCTCCTAAATACCAACCAATAGACATCACTGTAATTTCAAGAGACCCTCTAACAGCTGCTATTGGCAAATTTGTTTTTTTTTGTAAACCCACCATTAGTCCATCTCTTGGTCCGGCTCCTAAATTAGCTACTAGATAAATACCACCACCAAGTCCTACTGTAATAACTGCTACAATAGCCAAAAATACTTGAGAAATATAATTTTCAGGTGTTGGTACATATTTAATGCAAACATCGATCATTAAACCAATAATTATTGCATTTAAAATTGTTCCAATTCCAGGTTTTTGATTTAATGGCACCCAAAAAATTAAAACAGCAACACTTACAAGGATAGTTATTATTCCAATAGAAAAATTAATATTCAATGAAATACCTTGTGCAAGAACAGTCCATGGTGAGGCTCCTGCAAAAGAGACTATTAACAAGCCTTCACCCAAACCAAAAAAAGTCAATCCAAGGCACAGAAAAAAGAAAGTTGAAAATTTTGGTTTAAGATTTAATGGTTTTTCTGAACTCCAAGATACTTTAGGGATATTTTTAATTTTGAAGAACATTTTTCTAATAAAGTACTTCTTTTAAAATTAAAGTCTATTATTGTTAATATTTTATGAAAAATTTTTTTATCTTAATATTTTTTTTAACATATTCATTTAATTCTAATTCCCATATGGATCATTATAATAAATTTAATAAAATCGAAATGGAGATTTTAAAGGATGGTGAAGTTATTGGCTATAATTACTATTTTTTTAAAAAAGATGGAGATAAGACAACAGTTACAAATCAAACTAAATTTACAGTAAAATTATTTGGAGCAACAATTTTTGAAATTGAAGGCTATGGAGAAGAAAAATATTTCAAAGATAAATTAATTTCTTTTAATTCTAAAACACTTCAAAACGATAAAAAAAAATATGTAAATTTAGAATTTAATGAACAAACAAATAAATTTGACATTCAAGGTTCATCTTACAATGGTGAAGCATCAGTAGATAATGTAATTGGAAATTGGTGGAGCCATAAAATTTTACAAACTAATAGTCAAATTAGTCCAGTATCAGGCAGTATTAAAGAACAAGTAGTAACCTTTATGGCTAAAGAGAAAATTGAAATTTACGGTAAAACTTATGAGGTAGATCATTTTAAATTAACCTCAAAAGATACGTCTTTACCAAAAGATAAAAGGCTTAATTTTGATATATGGTTTGATAAAAAAAACTCTTTAATTTTAAAAGTTACTTATTCTAGATTAGGAAATTGGGAATATAAGGTTAAAAATTTTGAATAAAATTATTTACTTATTTTTTTAAAAAGATCTTTGGCGCTTATCCATCCAGACTCTAATCTAGGTCCAACAAACCAATCTGCACAAACTCCAAAATTTAAAGAAGAATTCCAATAACTTTTTATTTTTAAAGGTTTTGAATTAGATGAATATTTCCACCCATGATTTAATGAAAATAAAACTTTAGTTTTTTTGATACCTGTAAGTTTAAAAAACTGCTTAATCATAGTTTTTGAGTTTAACCTTTTATTTTCCTGATTTTTGTTAATTTTTTTATTTGCCCACGTGTAGGTACTTTGTAAGGTCCAAAGATCATTTTTACTTTTAAAACGCATTTTGCTGTTTTCATTTCCAGCCCAGCCTAAAATTTTATCATTAAAAAAATAGCTACTATTACTATATTTATTTTTTTTTATGACCATCATGACAGTTATATTTGCATCCATTTTAATTTTTTGATTAATAAATGAATGTAGAATATATTTTTTTGAAAGTTTTTTTAATTGAGGAAATGGACAGGTTAATATTAAAGATTTATATGATTTTTTTGATCCATCTGAAAAATATATTTCCCACACTTTATTCTTATTAAAAATCTTAATAACTTCATTATTAAAACTGCAGTCAATCTTTTTTAATAAATATTTACTGATTGCGTTGTTGCCTTTTTTACCAATTATTTTAATGTGTTTTTTATCTTCTTTTTTATCTGTATTTAAAAATAAATGTTTCCCTGCCCACTTTTTAACAACTTTTTTAGCAATTAAATTTTTTATAAATTTTTTAAACTGGATGCTTTTTGGAGAGATATATTGAACACCATGATCAAAGCTTTCATTTTTATTAAGTTTTTTGTTAGACGATCTTCCTCCTGCACCCCTTGCCTTGTCGTAAACATCTAATGAGTATTTTTTACTGAGAGCATTGGCAATTGTTGCACCGGAAATGCCTGAACCAATAATACAAAAGTCCTTCATTTCCCCGCAACAACCATACCTTCTATTAACATTGTTGGAGCATTGGTTGAATATTTAAATTCCAAATCATCAGCAAGCGTTATATTCTTAAACATATCCTTAAAATTTCCTGCTATTGTAACTTCACTAACAGGATGTTTAAAAATACCATTTTCAACCATAAATCCTGTTGCACCTACAGAATAATCTCCTGTTACTAAATTGTTTCCATGTCCGATTGTTTCAGTAATATATAAAGCTCTATTATTTAACTTTAAAAGATCTCTATAAGAAATAGATCCCTTTTCAAAATATAAATTACTAGTTCCGCCACATCTACCATTTGACTTTAAATTTAATTTTTTCCCATTATATGTGTCTACTAAATAGTGTTTTAATACCCCTTGCTCTACTAATTTTAATTCTTCCATTTTTACTCCTTCACTATCAAAATATCTTGAGCCTAATCCTTTAACTATATTAGGTTTGTCAAAAATATTTATTGAAGGTGAAAATATATCTTCATTGATCTTGTCTTTTAAAAATGAAGTACCTCTTGCTATAGAAGATGCAGATATTGCACTTGCAAAAACACTTAGTATTCCTTTTGAAATTCTTCTGTCAAAAATAACACTAATTTTTTCACTTTCTATCTTTTGGGGATTTAATTTTTGTATTGTTTTTTTTGCAGCTATTGCCCCGATTTGATTTGGTTTAAGCATGTCGCATAAATGAGAAGTATCTGTAAATTCATAATCTCTTTCCATTTTGTTATTGGCATTTTTTGCAATAGTTACGCAAGATGCTGAAAATGATGAAGACTTATGTCCATTTAAAAAACCATCACTACTCGCTAATATAAAATTTGATTTAGACTCTGAAAAGCTAGTTTCTGTATTAGTAATTTCTTTCTTTTCAAATGCAGCTTCTTCAACTTCTTTCAGATATTCAATTTTCTCTTCATTGCTTATGTGGTCGTCATCATATAAGTTTAAATCAATAATTTTTGTTGCTAGCAAATCTTTATCTGGCAGAGAATTAAACTCATCTTCAGGTGTGATTTTTGTTGTTTCAATACATCTCTCTATTAAAGTTCTAATATTATCCTCGTTAAGATTTGATGAAGTTATGCTAGATTTTTTTTTACCAATATAGGTTTCTAAAGCAACCACTAAACTATCTGATCTATCAGACTCATCTAATTTTTTATTTCTAAAATTTACTGTTTCGGAAATTGAATTTATTACTACTGCCGTAACATCTGTTGCACCTAGTTTTTTTGCTAGGTCTACACAAAATGATGCTGTTTTTTTTAAAAAATCTTGATCTTTAACCATGGGGTTTATAATTGGGTTCCACCTACAGTCATTTTATCAATCAAAATTGAGGGCTGAGCCACACCAACTGGTACGCCCTGTCCTGCTTTTCCACAAGTTCCAATACCTGGATCAAGCATCATATTATTTCCAACTAATGAAACTTCTTTTAAAATTGATGGACCATCACCAATTAGTGTTGCTCCTTTTATGGGTGATCCTATTTTACCATTAATAATTTCATAGGCTTCTGTGCAATTAAACACAAATTTTCCTGAAGTAATATCAACTTGGCCACCACCAAAACTTACAGCAAATATTCCTTTGTCTACTGATTTAATCATTTCTTCTTGAGAATACTTCCCATTTAACATCATTGTGTTTCTCATTCTTGGAAGCACTACATGTTTATAACTTTCTCTTCTACCGCTTCCTGTTGATCTAGTATTCATTAGTCTGGCATTCAAACGGTCCTGCATAAAATTTTTTAATATACCATTTTCTATTAAAACTGTTTTTTCTGTAGGAGTTCCTTCGTCATCAATTGTTAAACTACCTCTTTTATTATGCAAAGTACCATCATCAACAATTGTAACTCCTTCACTTGCAACTCTTTGACCCATCAAATCATGAAATGCTGATGTTTTTTTTCTATTAAAGTCTCCTTCTAAACCATGGCCTATTGCTTCATGAATAAGTATTGCAGGCCAACCTGGTCCTAATACTACTTTCATTTCACCCGCAGGAGCTGGCTTACTATCTAAATTTACAGATGCAATTCTAAACGCTTCATCACATACTTTTTTCCAATTATTATCTTTAAGATATTCGTCATATGATTGTCTTCCACCAATTCCATATACACCTGTTTCTTTTTTTCCATTTTTTTCAAGCATCACTGAAACATTAAAACGGATTAGAGGTCTTACATCCGTTAAAACCTCTCCTCCTGATCTTATAATTTCAACTGATTTATGTTCCCCAGCAAAACTTGCTGTGACCTGCTGAACAATTCCACCTTTTGCTCTGGTGTAATTGTTAACCTCTTTTAAAAGTTCCAATTTAGAATTAAGTGACTTTTCTTCAATTGGGTTAACATCTTTATAAAACTTTTCATTTGTCTTCAGAATTTCATTATTATAAATCCCTTTTTTTGATTTTAAAGTTGATTGCAAATTATCTGATGATTGTTTTAGTGAATTTTTTGATATTTCATTTGAGTGAGAGTAAGCAACAACCTCTCCTGTCACAGCTCTTAAACCATAACCTAAGTCAGAACTATAGTTTGAACTTTTAATTTTATTATCATCCAGTAAAATTGACTCACTTTTTGAATTTTCTAGATAAAGTTCACCATCATCACATTTATTCAAGGTATCAGAAATAATAATTTCTGCATCTTTTCTACTTAAATCTGTTTTTGTAAAGAAATCACTCATATTTGTTAAATAATATCTATGTTTTTTTTTTCAACTGTTGTAATTAACACATGTACAAACTAATCGATTTTTAATATTTTTACACAAAATAATTTATGAAAGTTTATTATAATGAATCTTGTAGTATTTGTAGAGCTGAAATTAATCTCTATAAAAAGCAAAATATTGAAGAAATTGATTGGATAGATATTACTAATAATGTAGCTGCTGAACATGAAACATTAAAAGATGATAAAACTCTTTTAAGAAGACTGCATGTGATAAAAGATGGAAAAATATTTGATGGAGCAGAGGCTTTTTTATTAGTTTGGAAAAAAATTCCTAAATATAAATTTTTATATAGTTTTTTTAGACTTCCAGTTATTTTTAAAATATTTTCTGCTGGATATGAAGTTATTGCATTTTTCCTATATCTAAAAAACAAGAAGCAAATAAAAACTAATTTAGAATGAATATCATAAATTTACTCAACCAAGACATAAAAGAGACAAACAAAACTAAAAATATTGTGTACATAATGGTAATAAGTTTATTTCTTTTTCTTCTAAGTCTTACAAATTTTTTATCATCTAAATCAGATATATCTCTCTCGCCAATCACAGGATAATCATAACTCCATCTCCATGTACTATTACCAAATCTAGAATCTAGGTTATTGAAATAAACAATCCATGATAAAACATATTTCAAAATGAAGTAGAGAATCACCAAAAAAATTGTTCCTAGAAACATCAGCTATTATACAATTTAAAAAAATTAATTACTGTTTTTTTCTCTTTTTCTTGCAATTAATTGCGTTAAGGAATCAACCATCGTGTCTGAGGCTTTAAAAATTTCATTATTTTTAAATTCATGTGAAATATTTTTTTCTGGGTTTGCTTTATCTTCAATAACAATTCCTTCATCAGGAGAATTGTTTTTAATATAAATTAATAATAACCATTCTTCGTCATCAGCCTCATCCCATTTAACAAAAATCTCACCAGTTTCAAATCTTCTATCTATGCAACGTAATATAGACATGTGTCGTGTAATATGTCTTTTGTTTAGTTGAAAAACTAAACTACTTGCACTTCGATAAAAGCTTTCAAGAGCAAACTCAATTTTTTGTCTTGCAACTGTATATTCTTTTTCTTTTTGTAATAAAGTTTCTCTATCTTCATCACCTTGTATCTTAACTCCAAGAGCCTCTACTCTTTCTCTAATTTTTTGATCTCTAATTATGCGATATTTTTCTTTAAGCTTTTCTATTCTTTCTTGTAAACCTGCGTAATCCTCTCTTTTTTCTTTTAAAGATATTTTTTCTAATTTATAAAGTTCCTTAACTTCTCTAATTCTAAATTTTTCAATTTGTTTTTCTAATTTTAATTGTTGTAAAAATTGTTTTTGTTTTTCTGATTGCTCTATTCGAATAAGAGCTTGTTCTTTTCTTAAAAATAATTTGATTTCTTTTGTTCTTTGCTTATCTAACTTTATCTCATCTTTAAGAGTTTGTTCTTTAAGCTTAATTTTTAAAGCTGTTGTTTCTTTTTTTTTCTTTTCTAATTCAATTTTTGATTCCCTCTCTATTTCAATTTTTTCTAGTTTTAATTTTCTTTTTTCATCATTTTTTAAAATTTTGTAACTTGAAATTGTTTCAGAAATTTTGTCAAAAAATTTTTGAATATATTTCTCTAAATTAAAATTAATTTTGAAATTTAATTGAGGTTTTAAAGATAATTGTAGTTTAACTAGTTTTAAAATTAAACTCTCATTTTTAATTTTCGTTTTTACAGTGCTTTTTCTTATATTTTTAATTTTTTTTTTAAGAATTTTTTTTTTCTTTTTTGAATTTTTTCTTTTCTTTTTTAAAACTTTCTTTTTCTTTTTGGGTAGCCTGAGTCCCGACACTTTTTTTTTAGATTTTTTATTTTTTTTAGATTTTTTAGATTTTTTTTTCATTTTTAAGGAAGCTAAATTCTATCAATAATTTATTGATAAATATAGTCTCTAGTCACAGGTGTTGATGTATAATTTTTTGTAAGTTGAAATTGATATACAACCTGATCACCCCACTTAAAAGCCATTTCGCATCCAGTGAGATAAAATTCCCACATTCTAAAAAAATTTTCATCAAACATTTCGATGATCTTTTGTTTATTTTCAATACAATTTTCTTTCCAATGTCTAAGAGTATGTGAGTAATGAAGCTTCAGAACCTCTATATCATTAACAATTAAGCCTGCTTTCTCTATAGGAGTTGTTACTTCACTTAAGCTTGGCGTGTAGCCCCCAGGAAAAATATACTTTGTTATCCATGGGTGTGGGTCTCGCGGGGGATTAACTGATCCTATGGTGTGTATTAATGCAATACCATCATCTTTTAATAAGTTTTCAATTTGATTAAAAAAAATTTTATAAAATTTTCTTCCCACATGCTCAAACATTCCAACACTTACTATTCTATCAAATTTTTCTTTAAGCTCTCTATAATCCATTAATTTAAATTTAACCTGATTTTCTAAATTCATTTCTTTTGCTTTTTGCTTGCAATATTTCAATTGGTTTTCTGACAGCGTAATCCCTGTAACTTCACACTTTGCACTTTTGGCAATATCAATAGCTAATGAACCCCAGCCACAACCTATATCTAAGATTTTTTGATTAGGTTGAATATTTAGTTTCTTTATAATGTGTTTAATTTTATTATTTTGTGCTATTTCCAAACTATCATTTTCATTTTTAAAATAAGCACAAGAATATTGTCTCTTTGGGTCTAAAAATAAATAATACAAACTATCTGAAATATCATAATGGTGAGATACATTCATTTTAGATTTTTTTATAAAATTAAAATTTGTTAAATATCTATATGAACCTCTAAATTTATTAATTAGATAACTAAAAAAATTTAATTCTCTTCTTCCAAAATTCATTAATGCCAAATCTAAAAATTCAGTAAGAGTGCCATTTTCTAAAATTATTTCACCATTTGTATAGGCTTCCCCAAAATACAAGTCAGGATGAAGTAATAATTTATAATGCAGTTTTTTATTTAAAATTTTTAATTTAATAGGGTTATTACCAGGATTGCCAATAATGTAATCTTTTGAATTAGCATCCGTTAATATGAAACCTCCTTTTTTAAAAACCTTATTTAGAAAACTTGCTAGCTGCATATTATCCCACCATTCGTGATTTATTTGTAAAATTTAAATCCTTTAAGGCATTTATCAAATCTTTTTCATCAGTTTTACTTAACAGACTTAAAGGAGGTAAAATATTTTTATAAATCTTATTTTCTTGAGAATAAAAAGTGTGTAATCCAGAAATCAAATTATGTTTGTCAAAAGCACTTCTTACATTACATAATTTTTGATTATGTGATTGTTCTTTTCCCGAAAGAAAATCATCGTAAACTTTTCTTGATATCCCTGCAGTCACGTTACATGTGGCAGTTATTATTCCCGAGCATCCTAATTGTAAACCCTTTAATAATTTTAGCTCTGAACCAGGAAAAATTGAAAAATCTTTTAATTTTAAATTTTCAAATAGATTATACGAGCTATCTTTTACACCTACTATCTGATTAGGAAATTTTTTTACAAGTTCTTTAACGCAATCTATACTAAATTTATATCCACACAGTTTCTCAAAATTATAAAGAACAATTTTACATTCTGGAACAGACTGTACTAATTTTGTATAAAACTGTATTACCTCAATGTCACCGTATTTGTAATAAGCTGGAGGCATAATTAAAAATTTCTTAAAATTTAATGAAGTTGCTATTTTCATAAAATTAATTGTTTCTCCTAAGGAATTTAAACCTGTGCCAATTAAATGCCTGTCTTTATATTTGCTTCTTGAAAGTTTATTCAATAAATCAATTTTTTCAGAAATTGATATCAATTGAGATTGTCCTGTGCTCCCAAATATTGCTGTACCATGACACCCCTGGTCTATTAATTGTTCAGCATGATCTATTGTTTTTTCAGCATTTAAGCTCAAATCAGGATTAAGCACTGACATAGTAGCTGCGAAAATTCCACTTATTTTTGTCATAATAAAAATTTATATAAAAATATACTTAGTAAAGTTTATAAATACCATATGAAAATATTAGCAATTCAAAATAGAATGGGTATTGGAGATACTGTAATTTTCTTACCTTTTATAAAAGCTTTATCTAAAAAATTCAATTCACCTATCAGTATACTTGTAAAGAAAAATTCAAAAGCTGACCAATATTTACACCAAACTAAATATATTGATAAAATTCTTCTTTTAGAAAGAGATAAAAAAATTAATAACAGACATGGTGGACTCTTAGGGATTTTTAATTTAATCAAAGATATTAAAAAACATAATTTTGATAAAATTATTATTTTTAATTCATCCTTTAGATTCAATTTGATTGCCAAACTCTCTGAAATTCCTGAAATTTACCAATATCCCTTATTTCAAAAATCTAAACAACATATCACTGATTTTCCAAGAAAATTTATAAAAGATAAATTAGATTTAGTAGTTAATGAAGATCCTGAAGTACAAATTGATGATGAATCAATCTCTAATTCAATCAAAAAATTTAAAATAAATAAAGATGAAATGAATATACTTTTAGGAATAGGAGGCTCGGGCCCTACCAAAAGAATTCCTTCAAACATATTTTTGAGTGTAATTGAGAAGATATCAAAAGTTAAAAAATGTAAATTTTTCCTTGCTACCGGAAAAGATAACGAAGAACAAATTATATTAAATGAAATACTAAATTCTAAATTTAAAAATCTTTGTATACCTTTAGATAATTTTTCAATTAAAGAAACTTTACCAATTATTAAAAATTGTAATTTATCTATTTGTAATGATTCTAGTTTTAGTCATTTATCTGCGGCTCTAGGTATTAAAACTATAACTTTAATGGCAGACACTCCTTTAATTTATGGAAATTATAGTTCTAAAATGTTTCCAATAATTCCTGAGGGGGAGGAAACAGTTACCCATAATACATTAGGAAAAGAAAAAATTAGTCCACAAAAAATATTTGATAAAATTATTGAAATTAATAATTAAGAGATATCGTTTAAAACTAAATCTTTAGCTTCATTCACAATAGAAGATAGTCGAGATGTTTCAGGAGAAACATCTGGATGAATTTTTTTTTGAATTTTAATGTAAGCTTTAGTGACATCTTCTTTAGTAATTTTTTTTCCCATGTCTAAATTTAAAATTTTGTAAGCCTCCGAAACAGAAATAGTTGATAGATTGTTTGACTTCGATTGATTAAATGAAAATCGTCCAGATCTTCTCAAAGTTTGGATTAATCTAAAAAGAGACATTAATTGAAAAATAGATAAACCTTTTAACTTTAATAAAGCAAGGCTAGCTAAAGTAAGGGGCAAAGTTAACAAAAATTTGCCACCAATAGCGAATAAAATTGCCAAAACTATAAATCCTATAATTGTCAATACTCTCAGACTTTTTGATATATTTTTTGACGAAATATTACTAATAAATCTCAATAGAAAATAAAAAATAGTCAATATAACCACTGTATAAATTATTATATTCATATATTTCTTCTCATTTATGAAAGTACCACAACTTAGAAAAAAACCAGAAACAAAATCTTGTCACAACGTCACTTGGGAGGATGATTATAGCTGGATACATCAAAAAAATATTCTAGAAGTTTTAAAAGATAAAAATAAATTAGATCCTGAAGTAAGGGAATATTTAGATCAAGAAAATGCCCACGCTGAGTACCACTTAAAAGATACTAAAGGTTTACAAAAACAGCTATTTGATGAAATCAAAGGGAGAATTAAACTTAATGATGAGTCTCTTCCTTATAAGGATCACACATACGAATATTGGACCAAAACAACAGTTGAGGGGAACTATTCAATAAAATTAAGAAAAAAAATTAATACTGATGAAATCGAAGAGATTTGGAATGGAGATAAAGAAAAAGAAAAACTGAACACAGAATATTTTGGTGTAGGTGATCTAGATGTTAGTCATAATGATAAATATCTTGCTTATTCTTTAGATATTAAAGGATCTGAATATTACACAATTTTTATTCGAGACATTGTTACTAATAAAATAGTCACAAAAGAAATTACAGATACATCTGGAGGCATTACTTTTAGTTTGGATGATAAATATATTTTTTATACAAAATTAGATGAAAATCATCGAGCAAGAAAGATTTATAGGCATGAAATCGGACAATTTAATGATCATGATGAGTTGATTTTTGAGGAAAAAAGTAAGGCTTTTTCAGTTGGTATTGGCTTAAGTTCAGATGAAAAATATTATTTCATTACAACATCAGATCATAATACCTCTGAACAATATTACTTTAAAATTGATGAAAAAAAACCAAAACCTGAATTAATAAAAAGAAGAAAAAAAGGAATTTTGTACTCAATTAATTCTTGGAATAATAAATTTTATAACCACACAAATGAAGATGCTGAAGATTTTAAAATTGATATATCTGAAAGCTTAGAGAAAAAAAATTGGAAAGCTTTTATTACTGCAAAAAATGAAGTTCTGATTGGTGATTGTGTATTTTTAAAGAACTGGATAATTCGCTCTGAAACTTCTAATGCATTAGACAGATTATTTGTAAAAAATATTTCCACAGGATTAGAAGAAGAATTAATTTTTTCAAATGAAAAAGTTTATGTACCAAATATTTCTCTAAGACAAAGAGATAAAAATACTGATGAGATTTACGTTGGATACTCATCTCCTAAAACTCCCTCGAAAGTGTATTTATATAATCTTTCAACCAAATCTAAAAAATTAGTAAAAGAACAAGAAATACCATCGGGACACCACCCGGATAATTATATTATAGAAAGAGTTGAATTCAAATCACATGACGGAAGGTTGGTTCCCTTAACTATAACAAGACATAAAAAAACTAAAATTGATGGGTCTGCTAATTTATTACTTTACGGTTATGGGTCATATGGACACTCAATGAGTCCTGGTTTTTCTTCAACCAGATTATCTTTGATTAATAGAGATATAATTTGGGCTACCGCACATATCAGGGGAGGGATGGAAAAGGGTATGAAATGGTGGAAAGAGGGAAAACTTACTAATAAAAAAAATACATTTGAAGATTACATTTATGCTGCAAAATACTTAATTGATAATAAATATTCTTCAAAAGGTAAAATCATTGGTATGGGTGGCTCTGCTGGTGGATTACTTATGGGGGCAGTGGTTAATAAAACACCAGAGGTTTTTTTAGGAATTATAATGGCAGTTCCGTTTGTAGACTCATTAACTACTAATCTTGATCACTCTTTACCTTTAACAGTTGGAGAATTTGATGAATTTGGAAATGCAAAAGATAATAAAGAACATTTTGAATATATCTATTCTTACGCCCCCTATCATAATATAAAAAAAATGAATTACCCTAACATGTTAATTACAACTAGCTTAAGTGATAACAGAGTTTTGTTTGATGAGCCTGCAAAATTCACTGCAAAGTTAAGAGAGTATAAAACAGATAATAATCTACTCCTTTTAAAAACAGAGATGAATGCTGGTCATGGAGGAAAATCTGGTAGGGATGGTGCTATCGAAGAAATTGCTCTTGATTATGCTTTTGCATTAAAAATTTCAGAAAAAATTTAACTGATATTAAAAACAGCCATTTGACACAAAACCAATCACTATAGAATTAGTATCTACTTCAAATCTTCTTTCACAAAGTATTCCATATTTTTTCGTATTATAAATAAATTCCAAATTACCTTTTTCATTTTTAAAATCTTCATCTGGTTTACCCAAATCCATTTGTAAATTATTTACAGATTTTCCAATATATTGACTTAGTTTAGTATTTTCTTTTCCAACAATTGCATCTGTCTTTTGCTTAATTGTTTGACAGCCAGAAAATAAAGTTAAAAAAAACAAGCTTAACAAAATAAATTTTGTTTTTTGCATAATTCAATTCTAACACGAGAGATAGACATAAATATAAACTTATTAGTTGAATTGTGTGAATAAACTTGTGTTTTTGAGAGTATTTCTCTCAAAAGTCTAATAATATTCAAATTTAATTTTAGGAGGATCAATGTTAGAAAAATATTTTGACTATGAAAAACACAAGACGGATTTTAACACAGAGGTAAGAGCTGGAGTTACGACTTTTTTAACTATGGCTTACATATTGGCATTGCAGCCAATGATAATGAGTGCAGGTGGATTTGATGGTGGTTCAATTTTTACTGCAACAGTTTTTGCTACGGCCATTGCTTGTTTTATAATGGGATTTTACGGTAAGACTTGGCCAATTGGTTTAAGTTGTGGGATGGGCTTAAATGCTTATATCGCTTACTATGTGTGTGGAACTTTGGGACACACTCCTCAAGAAGCACTTGGTGCAGTTTTAGTTGCAGGAGTAATATTTCTTGCTATTTCACTAACACCTATAAGAGCATGGATAATAAATGCAATTCCTAGAAGCTTAAAACTTGGAATTGGAGCGGGTATTGGACTATTTTTAGCTCTTATTGGTTTTACTTTAATGGGATTAACTGTGTCAAATGAAGTAACCGTAGTTCAACTACAAAATGGATTTCATAAAGATCCTTTAATCATGGTTGCTTTAGCTGCTCTAATAACAATGTTTGTTTTAGATAAATTAAAAGTTAAAGGTGCAATTATAATTGCATTAACTTCTTGGACTATAATTGCTTGGATATTTATTCCGAATGAAATACTAGATGCAAATTATTCAAATTTTGGAGGTTTTGCTGATGGTATAATAAGTATGAAGATTCCAGCAATGACTCATTTGCTTGATTTCAATCTGTCAGCTATTTTTTCAGGGGCAATGATGTCTGTTATTTTCACTTTATTCTTTGTTGATTTTTTTGATACTGCCGGAACACTTACATCGGTTGCTAACGTGGCTGGAAAAGTTGATAGCAACGGCCGTGTTAAAGATATTGATAAAGCTCTTTTAGCAGATAGTGCTGGAACTGTTGCTGGTGCACTTCTTGGTACAACAACGGTGACTTCATATGTCGAGTCTGGGTCTGGTGTTAAAGAAGGTGGACGTACAGGAATGACTTCTATTGTGATTGGAGTATTATTTTTATCAATGTTATTCTTTTCCCCTCTTTTCCTTAGCATACCAAAACAAATTGATGCAGCGGTATTAATTTTTGTTTCTATTCTTTTTTTGCAAAATCTTAAAGATATAGAATGGGATGATATTACTGAATCGGGGCCTGCAGCTTTAGCTGCAATGACCATGGCGTACACATATAATATAAGTCATGGGATAGCGGTTGCATTTGTAGCTTACGCATTAATTAAAATTTTTACAGGAAGCGTAAAAGGTGTTTCACCAGCTATTTGGATTGTTGCGGTCTTAAGCGCTATAAACTTATATATATATTAAATTATTTAAGAATTTTTAATAGTATTGATAGGGTTGGAATTTATTCTGACCCTATTAATTTCTCTTAATAATATCTTCAATACTTAATTCCTCATAATGTTCTGTTGGTTGTACAATCCATGGGTCTGAATCTAACCTTATAGGACAAAAATCTGGTTCAAAAGTTGATGATTTTTTTTTCCATAAACAAGCGGTTTTAACCTCTTTAATATAATCCTTAGTAGGTCCATAATTTTTTAACCACTCAATACTTTTATTAAGTGTTAATCCGGTGTCAGATAGATCGTCAATCAATAAAACCTTACTAAAATCTTTATCATTAGCTAAAGAGCTTATTTCTCTAGCAAACATCAGTTGACCCTGTTTATCTTCCATGCCTTGTCCTGAATAGCTTTGGATAACTATGTAAGCAATAGGTAGCTTCAATATTCTTGACAAAATATCTATTATAGGTGCAGCACCCCTCATAATTCCTATTAAAACAGTTGGCTTATAATTTTTGTGAATTTCAATTGCTAATTTCTCAACAATATTTTTATATTCATCCCATTCTACAATCATTTTTTTTGACATGATTTAAACCTTATTTTTCTAAGTCTTTAATATTTATAAAATTATCCGATAAACCTGAATTATTTTTTTTGATATCATCAAAAAAATTCCAAGCCAGTACCAATATTGTGGAGGCTTTTTTATTAAGCTTATTTTTAGAGAAAATTGGAATTTTAACTCCTGGTAAAAATTTTCCATGCTTTAATGGGTTATCCTCAATTATATAATCTATTTGATTGGTCACACCAAAAAAATTTAAAGCAGTGGTAGCTTTGGCTGGAGAGCCATACCCAATTATTTCTTTATTCTTCTTTTTAAGTTTTTTTAAATTATCAATAACATTAGATCTTATTTTATAAATTTTATCTGCAAATTTTTGATATGTACTGAATTTTTTAATACCAAAATCTTCCTCTTCTTTTAAAAGAGACTTTACATTTTTTTCAATTTTAACTTTTTTATTTTTCAGATAAATTCTAATTGAACCACCGTGTGTACTAATTTTTTCTGCTCTGAATATAGTTAAATTAAATTGATTAAAAAAGTTTACTAAAGATGTAAGAGACCAATAATTATAATGTTCGTGATAAATATTATCAAAAGTCAAATCTTTTAAAGTATTTAATAGATACTGCACTTCAATTATTATAGTCCCATCTTTTTTTAATAATTTTTTCATACATTCTGCCATTTCTTTTAGATTATCTGAATGTGCAAAAACATTAGAGGCTAAAACTAAATCTGCATTTTTTTTAATCTTTTTAATATTCTTTTTTTCTAAGAAAAAATTTAAAGTTTTAATTTTATTTTTATTGGCTATTTTTGCTAAATTTTTAGCTGGCTCAATACCAACTATATTTTTAAAACCTAAATCTTTAAATGGTTTTAACGCAACTCCATCATTACTTCCAATGTCTATTATGTAAGACTTCTTTGGTTTTAATCTTAATTCTTTCACATATTTTTTTGTTGCATTAACAAAATGTTCTCTAAAACTTTTTGAAGTAGAGGATGTATATAGATAATTCGAAAACATCTTCTTTGCTTCAACTGAAATTGATAGTTGGCAGTTATGACATACTGGGCAATAGTTCATTTCTAATGGGTAAAGTTCTGTTTTTTCATTTTTCTTTTTAAGTAAATTATTAGCTAATGGTTGATATCCTAATGAAACAACTCTTTTAAGTTTTGTTTCTCCGCATGATCTACAGTCAAACTTGTAACAACTCATCAGCATATCTCTTTCTTTTTCATCTACAAACCAGTGCCTAATTGTGTGTGAAATTCCATATTTTTCATGATCTCTTTCACCCCTTACAAGATTTAAAAATGTTGTATCTTTGGTAAAAACCATTGTATGGGCAACATTTGGTTTTATAATTGAAAGCTGACCCTCATTAACTACTTGTGTAATTTTAGGTGCATTTGGATTTAATATGTCTTGAAAAATTTCTATAATTTGTCCTTTTGTAAACAGGCATTTTTGCTCTTGCTGTGGATGATAATGATTAGCTCTAATTGTTCCTTTTTTAGAGTCTATTAATCCAATTAAATTAATTGGTTCAGTTAATTCATGATTGCTAATTTTACCTCTTTCATCAATATACTCGTTACCCCCATCTCTAACATGTTCCAAGTCTTTAATTAAATCTTGTTTTGACCATTTTTCTATCATTTCTTTCATGCTCTCATCTAAAGCATATAAAAATTTAAAACCGGTTTTTAAAATTTTTTTATTTGATAGAGAAAAACCTAAATTTGGTATTTCATCATTTGTTTCTCTGAGATTAATCTTTGGATTATATTTTTTACAAATTTCTGCTACATCCTTTACCGTGACAGTGTCTTTAGTTAAATTAAATAATTCTTTATTAATATCCTTTTTTTCTTCCATAAATTTAAAACATCTTGCTACATCAATAAGAGGGACTAGACTTTTAATTTGTTTCCCACCGGCAAATAGTTTTAAGGTACCATTTTGTGACGCTGTTTTTGCAAAGAAATTAGCCATAATATCAATTCTGGCAGTATCGGTTGAATAACCATAAACAGATCCAAGTCTTAAGATAATAAAATTTTTACCAGACGCTTTCAGTTGATTTTCATTAATATCTTTTGATTTTCCATATGAAAGCACTGGACAGGTTTTTTCATTTTCTTGTATATCTTTTTTAATACTCTCGAGGCCCTCATATACTACATGCGAAGATGGCATAATAATTTTACAATTATCGCTAATTACATCTAATATGTTTTGGGTTCCCTCCTCGGCAACTTTATTTATTAAATCATCTTTTTTAGGTGAGCTTTCACTTTTTACTCTTGGGACATCGGTAATACCTGCTAAATGATGAACAATATCGGCGTCTTGACAATACTTTTTAATCAAGTCTTTATCTAAAATATCACCTTGGATAAAATCCATATTCCAGTTTCTAAGTTGATTAACCCTCTCAGAAATGAATCTATTATCAATTACTGTAATTTGATCATTCCAAGTATAACCTGAATATATTTTACATAATTCTGTCCCAATATATCCAAGACCACCAGTTATAACGATTTTTTTCATTTATATTAATTAACAAATTATTTAAAACTTTACATCAAATTTAATAATCATTATTAACAAAATTATGCAAGTATTTGATTGTTTCATGTATTACAATGAAGATACTATACTTGAATTAAGATTAAACCAACTCAACCAGTATGTAGATTATTTTATAATCGTTGAAAGCACCTTTAATCATAAAGGTGAAAAAAAAGACCTTAATTTTGATATAAATAAATTTGTAAAATTTAAAGATAAAATAAAATATTATACTCTAGATAGTCAGTCGCCAGAAATTGAAGAAATTAAAACAAATGACTCTGAGGATGAAAAATCAAGTAAATACATTCTAAATGGATATAGAAGAGATCACTATCAAAGAAACTATTTATCTAAAGGTATTAAATATGCTGACGCCGAGGATATAATAATAATTTCTGATATAGATGAAATTCCAAAACTTGAAAATGTAAATTTAGAAACTGTCAAAAATGACTTAATACTTTTCAACCAAAAAATGTGTTACTATATGTTCAATCTCTACCATGAAGATTATAATTGGGTTGGCTCTAGGCTTTGCAAAAAAAAGAGGCTGGTAAGTCCTCAATGGTTAAGAGATGTTAAGCCAAAAAAATATCCTTTATGGAGACTGGATAATTTATTTTCTAAGAATAAATACGCTAATATTAAATTTATAAATGATGGTGGCTGGCATTTTTCTTACTTAAATACTCCAGAATTAATAGAGCAAAAATTAAAATCATACACTCATCATAGAGAGTATGATTTAAATCCTATTGGTTTAAAAAATATTGCTGAAAGAATTAAAAATCGTGAATCAGTTTATAATCTTTCAATAGATAAAAGAGTAAATAAATTTAGTAGTGGAGTTAAACTTAAAATTTTAAATGAAATTGAATTACCAAAATATTTAATAGATAATAAAGAAAAATTTAAAAATTGGTTGGACTAAATGAAAAAAGGTTATTGGATAAGCTTATATATAAAAATAGAAAATCAAGAAAATTTAAAAAAATATGCAGAAACTGTAACACCTATTATTAAAAGTTTTGGTGGAGTTCCGCTTGTTAGAGGGGGTACCCATAAAACTTTTGATGGGGAGGATTTTGTTAGAACTGTCGTATGGGAATTTCCAAATTATAAAACAGCTATTGAGTGTCATAATTCTAAAGAATATCAAGAAGGATGGTCGCTAGCTAAAGATACAACAACAAGACATATGCAGGTTATTGAGGGATTTAGTACTGAATAGGTTCGGGATCAATGCTTCTCCACAAATACCATGTGGCAACAGAACAATAAGGTGAAAATTTTTTTTTAAGATCGTCTATAAATTTTTCTGGTGGTAAATATTTTTTTTTATAGTTCTTGGAAATTGCTCTTAAGAGACCAATGTCCTGCACTGGCCAAATATCTGATCTGTTGTAAGTAAAAAGCAATATCATTTCTGCAGACCATCTTCCGATTTGTCTCAAATTTGAAAGATAAATTATAGCTTCTTCATCATCCATTTTAGGAATTAACTTTGGTTTAAATGACTTGTTTATTATTTGGTTGGCCAAACTTTTAATACCAAGAACTTTTTGACGGCTTAAACCGCATTTTTTAATTTGAGAAAAAGTTAACTTTGAAACTACTTTGGGATTAATACGATTATTACATTTTTTTTTAAATCTTAAAAAAACTGAATTTGCTGCAGCAACGCTTATTTGTTGCCCTATAATACTTTTGCACAATGAAAAAAAAATATTTCTTCTAGATGTAAGTATTATTTCTGATGGACCTTGATATCTCTTAATCAGTTTAAACATTGTTCTGTCTTTTTTTGACAAATATATCTTTGCTCTACTCCAGTATTTTGGAATTTTAGTCATTTATTGTTTTTGAGGTAATAATCTTTTTTTTATAAATTTCTCTTCTAAAAATTATTAATGTTGAAATAATAACCAAAAAAGCACCCGCTAATGTTTTGATTGTAGGTATTTCGCCCCAAATAAAATATCCAAATGTTATTGCAAAAACTAAGGCTAAATACTTTAAAGGAGTTACAAGAGAAACTTCAGAATGTTTGTATGACTGGCTTAACCATAAATTTGCAACCCCACCAAAAATACCAATGAATGATAATAAGACGAAGTGATCAAAACTTGGCATCACCCATCCCTGAGGTATAGTAAAAAAACTTAACAAAGTTATAGATAAAGAAAAATAAAAAGAAATTAACCAAACTGGTTCTGTTGAAGACAGCTGTCTAATTGTTATTGCTACATAGGAAAGTCCCAAGCAAAATATTACTGGAAAAATATAGTAAATATTTAATTCACTAATTCCAGGCTCTGTTATTACTATAATCCCAATAAAACCAATAAGAACAGCTAACCACCTATAAGCCCCAACTTTTTCACTTAATAAAAAAATTGAAAGAATAGTTGTGAATATCGGGGCTGCAAAAGAAATACTTACGACAGTTGCTAGGGGTAGTTCTCTTAAAGCTATAAATATTGCAACCAAAGCAATCAAGCCTGAAATACACCTTAGTGCATGTAAACCAGGTCTTTCCGTACTATAAAAATTATGAAATCTCTCTTTTGGTATTACAAAAAAATAAAAAACTATTCCAAAAAAACCTCTAAAAAACAAAACCTGTCCAATTGGGAAATCAACAGACCATTTAACAATGACATCCATTACAGAAAATGCGCAAATAGACATAAACATGTACAAAAAGCCCAATTGATTTTTACTTAGCATATGAATAATTTGTAGTTTAAATTTATTCATAATCAATGGAAATAGCAGTTTTAGCACTTGGATGTTTTTGGGGACCTGAAATCAAATTTAGTAAAATTGATGGAATTATAAAAACAGAAGTGGGATATTGTGGAGGTGACAGTCAATCAACATCATACAAAGAAGTATGTACGGGAGAGACTAATCATGCTGAAGTTGTTAAACTTGATTTTGATGAAAAGACTATTTCTTATGAAAAAATTTTAAATATTTTTTTTAAAATTCATGATCCAACAACTTTGAATTCTCAAGGGCCAGATTTTGGAACACAATATAGAAGTGAAATTTTTTATTTAAATAATAATCAAAAAAAAATAGCCAAAAAAGTTCTTAAAGAATTTGATCAAAAATCATCAAGTAAAGTTGTAACTAAAATTTCTTTACTAAAAAATTATTGTCCAGCAGAAGAATATCATCAAAGGTATTTGGAAAAGAGATAAAATGTCATTAGTAGAAACTGAATGGTTAGAAAAAAATTTAAGTAATGTTAAAATTATTGATTGTTCATGGCATATGCCTCAAATAAAAAGAAATGGTTTTGATGAGTATAAAATCAACCATATTCCTGAAGCTATTTTTTTTGATTTAGATTTTAATTCAAAAAAAAATATTAAACTGCCTCATATGTTGGTCGATATAAATAATTGGGAAGAAATCGTATCTAAAATGGGAATTAAAAAAAATGATGAAATAATCATTTATGACAATTCAGATGTTTTGAGCGCATGTCGTTGTTGGTTTAATTTTATTTACTTTGGACATAATCCAAAATTAGTGCGTGTCTTAAATGGTGGCCTGAATAAATGGATTGTAGAAAAAAGAAAAGTTACTACTGATTTACCAAATGTTGAGGTATCAAATTATAAGTGTTATGAAAAAAAAGAATTAGTTAAAAGTAAAAATTTAATTAATCAAAATATTAATGCTCAAAAATTTAAAGTTATTGATGCTAGAAGCAAAGAAAGATTTGAGGGAAAGGTTCCAGAACCAAGAAAAGGATTAAGGAGCGGCAATATTAAAAATTCTTTTTGTATACCATTTAATGAATGTTTAAATGATAACAAGACATTTAAGAATAAAGAAGAACTTCAAAATATTTTTGAATCATGTTTAGAAAATATTAATGAAAAAAATATAGTTTTTTCTTGTGGTTCTGGAGTTACTGCATGCGTTTTGGCTCTAGCTTATTCTTTAATTAATGATAAATATCACCCTTGTATTTATGATGGCTCTTGGGCCGAATACGGTATGATTTAAAAAATTATGAAAAGATCTACAAAAGTTATTTCAATAATATTATTGTTTTTTCTAATCATTGCATTTGTAATTATTGGAAGGACAATGATTGGTAATCATTTTAAAAAAAAATTTAGTAAAAGACCACCTCCTGGAATAATTGTAACAGAGGTAGTTAGTGAAGAATTTTCTGAAAAAGTAGTTACTTTTGGAACAGCCATATCTAGCAAGAGTGAGACGTTTAAAATTAGAAAAGATGATTTCAGTGGTGAATTAAAATTAAAAAATCGAGTAGAAAAAGGGGACGTTATACTCAAGCTTAAAAGTGGAGATATCATTGCTCCTTTTGAGGGTGTGCTTGGATACACTGGATTAACAGAGGATATTTTTGTTTCGAACAACATATTTATTATAACTCTTGATGATAATTCAATTATATATTCTGATATAAAAATTCCTGAAAGCTATGCGCCATTTATTAAAAAGGGTTTACCGATTGAAGCTAAAACTTCTAGCTACAAAAATAAAGTTTTTATAGGCAAAGTAGACTTTATATCTAGTAGAATTAATGCTGATACTAGAAGTATATTATCAAGAATTAAAATTGATAATAAAGATTTAGAATTATTATCAGGTTCATTACTTGAAATAACTGTTAAATTTAATTTAAGAAATTCTTTAAGTGTTCCGGATACCAGCATCATGATGGAGGGTGATAAAACTTTTATTTATAAAGTTTCTGAAAAAAATATTACTGATAAGACTGAAGTAGAAATTGGACTAAGAGGAGATGGTAAAATAGAAATTCTTTCTGGATTAAATTTAGGAGACAAAGTAGTTGCAGAAGGCCTTAAAAAAGTTCGTCCTAGAGGTAAAATAAAACCAATTAAAAAATAATGTATATAACTGACTTAAGTATAAGAAGACCAGTTGTCGCTTGGGTAATGTCTCTTATATTGATTGTTTTTGGTATATTTGTTTTTTCAGAATTGCCTGTAAGAGAATTACCTGATGGTTTACAGCCGCCAGTAGTTCAAGTTAAAGTAAATTATAAATCAGCATCAGCTCCGATTATTGACCAGGAAGTAACTCAGGTTATTGAAGATGTGGTGGGTGGAGCTGAAGGAATTAAAAATATTGAATCAACATCTGAAAATGGCAGTAGTACAATAAAAATTGAGTTTAACACGGATATTGATTTAGATAATGCTGCTAACGATATAAGAGAAAGAGTTGCAAGAATTGTAGATAGCTTACCAAGTGAATCTGATGCACCTCAAATATTAAAACAAGCAGCTGGATTTACAACTACTATGTGGTTGTCAGTAACTTCATCGACTTGGAACGAATTAGATCTAGGAGATTACACTGAAAGATATTTGGTTGACCAATTTTCAAGTGTTAAGAATGTTGGAAGAATTATGACAGGTGGTTTAAGGGATTTAAGCGTAAGAGTATGGATTGATCCAATTAAATTAGCAGCTAATAACTTAACTATTCAAGAAGTTGAAGCAGCTTTAAGAAAAGAAAATATTAGCCTACCCGCAGGTACTCTTGAGGCTAATAATATAGATTTAACTCTAAATTTAGATAAATCTTATGATGACATTGGTATGTTAAAACAATTACCAATAAAAAAAATTAAAAATAGTATTATAAGACTCTCAGATGTCGCAAATGTTGAATTTGGACCTGTCTCCGAAAAAACACTTTTTAAAGCACAAACAAAAAATGCTTTAAATCAAAAAACTGTTGGAATAGGCATTTATGCAAAAAGTGGTGCATCAACAGTTGAATTATCAAAAAATATTAGAAAAAAAATAATTGAAGTTAAAAAAACATTGCCAGATGGTATTGATATGGAAGTTGCTTTTGACCGAGCAACATATGTAGGCACTGCAATACAAGAGGTGTATAAAACTCTAATAATTGCATTTATATTGGTTGTCGCAATTATTTATTTATTTTTAGGTAATATTAAAGCTGTAATTGTTCCTGCAATCGCTTTACCTGTAAGTTTAATAGCATCTTTCTTAGGGCTTTATCTATTTGGACTATCAATAAATATATTTGTTCTCTTAAGTTTTATTTTAGCAATAGGAATTATCACAGACGACTCTGTAATCATGACTGATGCGATATATAGAAGAATTGAAAATGGAGAAACTCCATTAGTTGCAGCCTATAAGGGGTCAAAACAAATTAGTTTTGCAATCATAGCTACAACTTTAATTTTAGTTGCAGTCTTTCTGCCTTTAATTTTTATCGATGGTATTGCAGGTACTTTATTTAGAGAAACTGCAATAGCATTATCTTTTTCAATTGTAGTGTCTTCTTTTGTGGCATTAACTTTATCACCAATGTTGGGAAGTAAATTTTTAGTTAAAAAACCAAAGCAAAATTTTATTGTTGTAAAATTTGATAAATTTTTTAAATCCTTTTCAAGATTCTATCAAGAAACTCTTTTGTTTTGGCTAAATAAAAAAAAGATTGTTGTTTCATTTTTAATTTTAACAATTATTGGATCAAGCATTTTGTATAGCTTTACTAAAAAGGAACTATTACCAATGGAAGATAGAGGTGTTTATCTTGTACTTGGTTTTACTGATGAAGGCAGTTCATTTGAGTACACAGAAAAGAGAGCCAAAGATGTAGAGAAGAGATTAATTCCTTTGCTTAAAGCCGAAAACAGTCCCTATAAAAGATTTATCATGAGAGTTCCTGGATTTGGAAGTAATAAAAATTCTTTTAACAGTTTTATAATTATTGCTTTACTGGATGATTGGGGAAATAGAAAACAGAACTCACAAACTGTAATGAGACAGGCGATTGGAAAAATTGTTACGGTACCAGAAACTGTTGCATTTCCCATATCCCCTCAATCAATCAGAGTATCTAGTTATAATAAACCTGTTCAAATGGTTATATTAGGAAATAGTTATGAAGAGCTGGAAGAAAAACAAAATGAGATTATAGCAAAATTAAGAAAAAATAAAAAATTATCAAGAATAGAGTCAGATTATTCAAGAAATAAACCAGAAATAAAATTATCTATTAAAAAAAATAGAGCCAAAGATTTAGGAGTTTCAACTGAGTCGATTGGAAAGACTTTAGAAACTCTTTATGGGGGTAAAACTGTAACTAAATTTAACAAATTAGGAAAAGAATATCCTATTATTCTTCAACAATATTTGGCGGATAGAAGAAATAAAGAAGGTTTAACTAAAATTTTTGTAAGATCAGATACTACAGGTAAGCTAATTTCATTAGCAAATTTAGTTGAATTTAAAGAAGTAGGATCAGCAAAAAAATTAGCAAGATATAATAGACAAAGAGCTGTAACTATATCTGCGAATATATCTGAAGACTATACTCTTACTGAAGCAATTAGTTACTTAGAACAAACTTTATCTGACTCACAAATAAATAATCAAATTGCATGGAAAGGAAAGTCTGAAGAATTAAAAGAAACTAGCAATGAATTATTCATTATTTTTGGGTTAGCATTATTAACTGCATATTTGGTAATGGCAGCGACATTCAACTCATTTATACACCCATTTATAATAGTGTTAACTGTTCCACTTGCTTTGTTTGGTGGTTTGATATTCATTTTATTTTTGAACAGTTCAATTAATATTTTTTCACAAATTGCACTTGTAATACTAATTGGAATTTCCACTAAAAATAGTATCCTCATTGTTGATTATGCTAATCAATTAAGAGCCACAGGGAAAAATATAGAGTCATCAATTAAAGAAGCTTGCGATCTTAGATTTAGACCAATTATGATGACTTCTATAAGTACAATGATTGCGATGTTACCATTGGTAATAGGTAATATTGGACCTGGCGCAGGGGAAACATCTAGGTTGGCTGTAGGTGCAACCATTCTAGGTGGAATGATTATTTCAACATTCTTTACTTTATATGTGACACCAACAATGTATTTAGCTTTAGCTAAAAATACTAAAAGAATAGATGCTGTAGATATTGAACTTGATAAACAATTATCTAAAAAATAATATATTTATTTTTATTTAAAGAATTAATGCAGTTGGATAGTTGCTTCTTATAAATATTAGATTGTCTCTCAACTTTTTTTGCTAAACCTATAACTTTTTTATTTTTTTTGTAATTTTTGTAACCTCCCCATCCCTCGTGATAAGCAACATATTGCTTGAAAGCATCTTGAAGAGATATTTTTAGGATAGATTTGGACTTATTACTATACCAACCAATAAAATCTACACTATCTTTAAATCTGGCTCTTGTAGCCAGCTTGTTACCTGTTTCATTCTTATATTGCTCCCAAGTTCCTTTAACAGCTTGTGAATAGCCAAATGAGCTTGATGGACGTTTAAATGGAATTACTTTAAATAGTTTTTTTCTAGGTGGTTTTGCAAACCAATCAAAATCTGACTCTGCTTTAATAATAGCAAGCTGAATATAAATTGGGGTACCCCACTTTTGCTCTACTTTTTTAGCATGTTTGTACCATAGATACCTTTCATCAAATATCTTGCAGCTATTAGAGGTATTTTGAGGAATAGATGAACATGCGGGAATAAAAAATACTAAAAAAATTAAAATTTTTTTAAAATAATTACAACTCATTTATCTTTTTAAAAATTGATATAAATTAAATAATACAAATATTAAAAGAACTCCTAAAAAGTTTCCAAATAAATCTGAATATTCAAAACTTCTTTTTGGAATTAAGGCATGAAACAACTCTAAAACTATTGAAATAAAAAATAAATATATGAATAAAATCCTAATTTTCTCATTAGTAAATGAAACCACTCCTAACGAAGATAGAATAATAAAAGCAAAAAGATGATTTGATGAAATGACTGAAAAATCTGATGTAATTTGAGCTTGTTTTTGAAAATCACCATAAATTAACCATCCAATAATACTGCCTGGATAAAGATATAATAAAATCAATCCTATATTAGATATATGGAAAGTGATTTTTGTTAATAAAGGTATTTTTTTCATTTCAGTAACAAATTTTTGTTTATATTAAATTACTTATAATAAAAATGAGTTATTTAATTTTAATTAGACACGGCCAAAGTACTTGGAATTTAGAGAAAAAATTTACAGGCTGGGTGGATGTTGATTTAACAGAAAAAGGTAAGTTAGAGGCAAAAAAAGCTGGAGATTTAATAAAAGATCAAAATATAAAAATTAAATATTATTATTCGTCACTTCAACTTAGGGCTATTAATACTCTTAAACTAGTCCAAGAGTCACTCGATGATAACCAAAACTTTACAAGAGCGTGGCAATTAAATGAAAGACATTATGGGGAATTTACTGGGCTTAATAAAGTTGAAATGGGTAAAAAATTAGGGGAAGAAAAAGTTTATCAGTTTAGAAGATCGTGGGATTTAAAACCAGGACCTTTAGATAAACTGAGTCCATTTCATCCATCAAATATTGATGTATATAAAGATGTATCAATTGAAAATATTCCTGACAGTGAATCATTAAAAGATACATTTGTAAGGGTTACTAATTATTACGAGTCAGAAATAATAAATAATTTAAGTGATGGAAATATATTAATATCCGCTCATGGAAATTCAATAAGAGCTCTGTGTAAATATCTATTTAAACTTGATAAAATACAAATTTCCAACTTAGAAATACCAACTGGAAATCCATTACTAATTGAAATAGATAAAAGCCAAGATATCAAAAGTTGTAAATATCTGGATCAAGATCGAGCTAAAGATCTTTTAATTTTTTAAAAATTTTTAGATTGGTTGTATGATAAAAGTCAATCTTACTTTCAAATCCGTATAATTGATTATCCTTAATTAAATCATACCAAATCTTAGTGATAGAAAAATTAGTTAATTTCTCTTTTTCTATTATTGATCTATTTAGTATTTGGCAACCTGTATAAACAAATTTTTTATTTTTTTGATTAATCAAATGATTTTGTAGACCAAAATCACCTCGCATGTCCTTATCAAAACTTAAGTCTCTATTAGCCAATAAAAGAAGGTTTTTAATTTTTTTTGAAAAGAATAATTCCATCATTGCATTAACTTCTTCAATATATTTTTTGTTCCAAATTGTATCTGGGTTAAAAATTAAAAAATTTTCATCATTACTTTTATCAATTAGATTCAAAATACCTCCACCAGTATCAAGAATAATATTACCATCCTCTACAACTTCTATATCCACTTTGTAATTATGATTTTTAAAAAATTCATAAAATTTTTCTTTTAGATAAAAAGTATTGATTAAAATCTTTTTTATATCTAAGTCTATTATGAGCTTGATACTGTGATCGAGCAAAGTTAAATCATTTATTTTTAAAAGAGGTTTTGGCATATCTAAAGTAATGGGATTTAATCTTTTTCCAAAACCTGCACATAAAATTAATGCTGTGTTAATTTTCATTTTATCTAAGTTATTTCTTGGTAAAATTTTTATCTAATAAAATGTTTAATTCTCTAAATACCCTGTTATTTTTTGATCTTAATACAATTAAACTCCAGGTGTAAGGAATTAACTTTAAATAATCCTTTTTATTATCTCTCATTGCTAATCTTGTAAATATACCAATAATCTTTAAATTTCTTAAAACTGATATTATTTCAAAATCTTCTCTAAATTTTTTAACACTCAATCTTTTTTGAGATTTTAAGTAGATATCAAATATTTTTTCTTTCAAAATATTAGAGGTTTTAAATCGCACATCATCTATTAAAGAGGCTAAATCATATGCTCTATTCCCAATAAGAGCGTCCTGTGTATCCAATAATCCAATTTTTCTATTTATTAGCATTAAATTCGATACATGAAAATCTCTATGAACAAAGACATCATTTTTCAAAGAAATCTTTTTAATTAAGATTTTTATTACTTTTTCATAATCTTTTTTAAATTTTGATTGATTAGCTTGAGGTAGTTTTTGAGGAACATACCAGTTGGAAAAAAGTTTTGCTTCTTCAAATAATATTTTGGAACTATATTTTGGAACTATATAATTTTGGTTTTTAAAATTTATTATTTTTCTGTCTTTAATCAATTGTATCTTAATTAATAGATTAATTATTTTTTTAAAAATCAATAATTTACTTTTGTTATTTTTTTTAAGGAAACGAAAAATTGTTTGATTACCAAAATCTTGGATCTCTATAAAATTTTTTGAATAATTTTCATTTATTAACTTTGGTGCTAGAATATTATTTTTTATCAAAATTTTATTTATAGCATCGTAAATTAAAAGATTTAGTTTTTTATCTTTTTTTGCATAAACAATTACTGATGGTATTTTTTTTTTTGTATTTCTAAAAAAAAATCTAAAAGACGCATCTCCTTTTATCTGTTTAAGGTTTTTTGTTAATTTCATTAATTAAGAATTCTAATAAATCTATTTTGATAATCATTTTCATACTCAAAAGATAATTCAATTAAAGAATCAGGTTTTTGTTTTATAATTTCGGGCCATTCTATTAATAGAATTGATTTATCATTTTTTTCAAATAAATTTAAATCATTTAACTCTTCTGCAGATTTTAATCGGTAGAGATCATAATGTTTGATCTTTAAATCACTTACCTCATATTCATTCATTATATTAAAGGTAGGACTTGTTACTTCAGTTAATTTTTCATCACATTTAAATTGAAAACCATTTATTAAATATTTAACAAATGTAGTTTTACCAACTCCCATTTCTCCATAGAGAAATAGAACATTACCTGGTCTTATTTCGCTGTTAATTGTTTTGGCTATTTCTTCAGTCTTTTTCTCGGAAGATATATCTATTTTACTACCTTTAGTAGCGATAAGCATTTGGTTTAAAAGGGCCCTCTACCTCAACGCTTATGTAGTCCGCTTGCTCTTTTGATAATTTTGTTAATTTTGCTCCAACTTTTTTTAAATGCAACATGGCAACTTTTTCATCTAGATGCTTTGGAAGTACATAGACTTTATTTTCATAATCTTTATGATTTTTCCAAAGTTCTATTTGTGCAATTACTTGATTTGTAAATGAAGCGCTCATTACAAAACTTGGGTGTCCTGTTGCACAGCCCAGATTGACCAGTCTACCCTCTGCTAAAAGAATAATTCTTTTCTTACTTGGTAATTCTATTTCATGTACCTGTGGTTTTACTTCTGTCCATTTATAATTTTTCAATGCTTCAACTTGAATTTCATTATCAAAGTGGCCAATATTACAAAGAATTGCTCTATCTTTCATATCTCGCATATGATCTGCAGTAACAATATCAACATTACCTGTAGCTGTAACAACGATATCAGCTTTACTAATAGCCTCATCCATTAAAACCACTTCATAGCCTTCCATAGAAGCTTGTAATGCACAAATTGGGTCCGCCTCTGTAACTAGCACTCTTGCTCCACTTTGTCTTAATGATGCTGCACTTCCCTTTCCAACATCACCAAAGCCTGCAACAATTGCAACTTTACCAGACATCATAACATCTGTAGCTCTTCTAATTCCATCTACTAGGCTTTCTCTGCAACCATAAAGGTTATCAAATTTTGATTTTGTAACTGAATCGTTAACATTAATTGCTGGAATCATTAAAGATCCGTCTTTTTCCATTTTGTTTAATGCTTTAATTCCTGTGGTTGTTTCCTCTGAAACACCTTTTACTTCTTTTAACAAATCTTTGTAGTCGCTATGCATCATTGCAGTTAAATCACCACCATCATCTAATAACATATTTGCTTTCCAATCTTTTTTTCCTTCAATTGTTTGCCTGATGCACCAGATAGCTTCCTCTTCCGTTTCACCTTTCCAGGCAAAGACGGGTATTCCCGCTTTAGCTATTGCTGCTGCTGCGTGGTCCTGAGTTGAAAAAATATTGCAAGAAGACCATCTAACTTCAGCCCCAAGCTCTGTTAAAGTTTCGATTAAAACTGCTGTTTGAATTGTCATGTGGAGGCATCCCAAAATTTTTGCTCCTTTTAAGGGTGCTTTACCTGAGTATTCTTCTCGTAATGCTATTAATCCTGGCATTTCACTTTCTGCTATAGAAATTTCTTTTCTTCCAAATTCAGCTAAGGATATATCTTTTACTTTAAAATCGTCCATTTCAAGATTTTATACAATAAAAAATTTATTAATCAACTTATGATTAAGATTTAGGGAATACAATTTCTACATTTGCACCCTGTTTATCATTTCTATTAAATGCAGCTATAGAGGCTTTATGAAGCTCAACTAAATTCTTAACAATATTTAAACCCAAACCAGAATGTTGCCCAAATTTATCAGGTCTATTGCTATAAAATCTTTTAAAAATTTTTGTTGTATCCTTTTCCTTAAATCCTTGCCCTTCATCAATAACGTTGACTACAACTTGATTATTTGAATTTTTAGATATTTTAACCTCAATATTTTTATTATCATTACTAAAAGAAATTGCATTATCTAATAAATTTGCAATAATTTGTTCGATTCTATTTTCTATCCCATTAATAATATAAGATTTACTACCATCATTTATACAAGAAATTTTAATACCTCGTTTGACTTGATAAATATTATTATAATCATCAACTACAGAATGAATAATGGGAATAATATTTGTTTTCTTAAATTTTTCCTTACTTAGTGCAACTTCGTCTTTTAATATTTGTGAGTAATCAGTGATTAGTCTCTCAATTCTTTGAACATCATGGGTTAAAATATTTGTCAATTTTAATCTTTGGTCTATATCCTTTGTATCATTTAGTATTTCAGATGCACTTTTTAAAGAAGCTAAAGGATTCCTAATTTCATGTACAAGATCAGTTGAAAAATTTTCAGCATGTGAGATTCTCTTTTGAAGTTCAAGTGTCATATCATCAAGAGATTTTGAAAGTAAACCTAATTCATCATTTCTTATTTTAAGATTATCAATATTAATTTTTTTATGATCTTTATTTTTAATTTGAATTGTATAATTTACTAAGTTTTGTATTGGCTTTAAAAAATACCTATTTAGAACAAAAGAAAAAATTAATATTACAATTCCAACTGCAAATGCAGTTCTGATAATAAAAGTTTTTCTCTCATCAATTGCAGCTCTTACATCATTTGCATTTTCAGTTATGGCAATATATCCAATAGTTTTATCATCTTTAAAAACATTTTTTATAGTTGTTAATTTGAAATTATTAAATTCTTGTTGAATAAATGTGAATGGAAGTCCATAATTTTTTGATCCGGCATAATTATAGAGGATATCTTTTAGAGACATGAGGTTATTATTTCCTATATCTATATTTTTTTCTTCCGTGATCTCTTTTGTTTTTTTCTTACTTAAAATTTCTAATTGAATTATATCTAGTCTTGAAGAAAATGATCTAGGATCAAGATCAAGCGTATCCGTATCACCAACTAAATCTAGTTCTTTATTAAAAAAAATTACTCTATCAAGACTTTGAAAAATAAACCTTGTGGAAAATAAAAAACTTCTAATATCTTCCTCATTGAATTTAATTTCTAATCTATTTAAATTTTCAATAGTATTATTTATTATTTCAATATGGTTAGATGATTTTTTTTTAATCAAATTTGGTTGAATATTTTTTAAATATAAAAATGTAAATAAGCTTATTATTGTAAAAAAAATAAAATTAATAAATAAAAATTTTTTTAATATTGATAAATTTTTTAAAATGTTATTAAGCATTAACTAACATTCCATCTATATCCACTTCCATACCTAGTTTCTATAGCTGAAAAATCAGGATCAACTTTTTTAAATTTTTTTCTTATTCTCTTAACGTGGCTATCAATGGTTCTATCTTCAATATCGGTGTCTTCTCTATAAGCAATATCCATTAGCTGAGCTCTTTCTTTAATTATACCTGGTCTTTTAGCAAGTTCTTTGACGATTAGAAACTCAGTTGTAGTTAATTTATCCGGAAGCTGTTTCCCATTCCATTCACATTCTAATTGTGATGGATCAAGTTTTAATTTCCCGTGTGCAATAATGCTTTTGTTTTCCTCTATATTGTTATCAACATCTTTTTTTCTTAATTGGACTTTAATTCTTTCAATTAAAACTTTGATTGAAAATCCTCCTGATTTTTTTATAAAATCATCTGCACCAAGTTTTAATCCTAGTAATTCATCAACTTCATCATCTTTTGAGGTTAAGAATATTACCGGCATGGAAGTTTTTTTTCTTAACTTTTTTAATAATTCCTCTCCATCCATTTTAGGCATCTTAATATCGATCACCGCAAGATCAGGTGGTGTTCGTGTTAAACCATTTAATGCACTCTCACCATCAATGTAAGTTTGAACTTTAAAGCCTTCTTTTTCTAAAGCAATACTTAGGCTTGTTAGAATATTTCTATCATCATCAACTAAAGCGATTGTTTGTTTGTGCATGTGGTTATATAAAAATACTAAATTGTTCTAATTTGGGCAATTAATTAAATTAATGAAGTGAGCCCCAGTTATCGCCACTATTGATATCAATAGTTAAAGGTATAGAAAATGAATGAAAATCACTATCAGCAACACTAATCATTTCATTTTTTATAATTTTCATCATTTTGCTTAATTCATCTTTTTTAACCTCAAATATTAGCTCATCATGTATTTGTAATAACATTTTAGATTTTAATGATTTTTGTTCACTTAATTTTTTATCGAGCCTTATCATTGCAAGACGCATTATCTCTGAAGCTGACCCCTGTATTGGAGCATTGATGGCCGCTCTTTCTTGAAAATTTCTTATATTATAATTTTTATCATTAATTCCATTAAAATGTGACCTTCGTCCAAAAATATTATTTACATATCCACTTTTTCTACAAAATTTGATTGTATCATTCATATAAGTTTTTATTTCAGGAAATCTTAAAAAATAAGCATTTAAAAATTCTTCGGCCTCATAATTTGAAACATTAATTTGTTTTGCTAATCCATATTGGGAAATTCCATAAATAATACCAAAATTTATTGCTTTAGCTTTTCGTCTCATATCTTGATTAACTTTTTTTATATCAACATTAAATACTTGGCTTGCAGTAAGTGAGTGAATATCTTCATTGTTTTTAAATGCTTTTTTTAATTCTTTAACATCAGCTAGATCTGCCAAGATTCTCATTTCGATTTGGTTATAGTCAGCTGAAATTAAGGTAAAACCTTTTTCAGCTATGAACGCTTTTCTTATGTCTTTTCCGTCCTCTGATTTGATAGGAATGTTTTGTAAATTTGGTTCACTAGAAGCGAGTCTTCCAGTTGTTGTGGCAGCTAATAGAAAGGAAGTATGAACTCTTTTTGTATTTGGGTTAATGTGCTCAGGTAAAGCATCTGAATAAGTATTTTTGAGCTTTGATACCTGTCGCCAATCTAAAATTAATTTTGGAAATTTATGCCCCTTAAACGCTAGATCTTCAAGCACGCTTGCATTGGTAGCAAAGCTTCCTTTTCTAGTTTTTTTAAGCACTGCGATCTTTAAATCATTATAAATGATCTCACCTAGTTGTTTTGGTGAAGCAATATTGAATTCTTTTTTTGAAATTTCAAAAACTTCTTTTTGCAATTTATCAATCTTTTTTTCAAATTTTGATGACAATATCTTTAGAAACTTATTATCAATTTTTATTCCTTCAATTTCCATAAAAGCTAATATTTTTATTAAAGGCTTTTCAAAAATTTCATAAATATTGGTTAATTTTTCTAATTTAATATTTTTGCTAAATGATTTGTATAATCTATATGTAATATCTGCATCTTCTGCTGAATATTCCATGGCTTTATCCAACTCTACATCACTAAAGTTTATTTCTTTTTTCCCACTTCCAACAATTTCTTTAAAAGAAATTGGTTTATGTTGTAGGTGAATTTCAGATAAGGTATCCATGTTATGTCTGTTTTTTCCAGCATCTAGCACATAAGACATTAACATTGTGTCTTCCATTGAAGTCATATTTATTCCCTGTTTGTATAGAACAATAAAATCAAACTTAATATTTTGACCGATTTTTTTTACACTCACATCCTCTAAAAGAGGTTTTAGTTTTTTAATTACATTCTCTTTTTTTAGACATCCCTTAAACTTATGTCCTATTGGAATATAACAGGCCTTACCAATTTTAGTACTTAATGAAATGCCTATCAGTTCTGCTTGGTGCACATCTAATGAACTGGTTTCTGTATCAATTGCAAGCTCTCCACTTTCTTCTGCTTCATTAATCCACCCATCAATTTCAGCTTCATTGGTAATCAAGTGGTAGTTTTTTTTATTTATATCTTGTTGTTTTTTTTTTGGTGTTGCCTCTAGTCCGTTTTCTTCTAATTCAGGTTCTCCATATGTGGAGATGGCAGAACTAAGAAGCCTATTAAATTCCATTTCTCTTAGAAATTTATATAACTTATCTTTATCAATTTTTTTAAGTTGAAATTCTTCTATCTTTCTTTCAACTGGAACATCTTTCATTAGTGTTACTAACTTTTTACTTATAATTGCCTTATCTTTATTTTCTATAAGTGTTTCTCTTCTTTTGTTTTGTTTTATTTCATGTGCATTGTTTAATAGTTTTTCCAAAGTGCCGTATTTATTAATAAGTTCCGCTGCAGTTTTAACGCCTATACCTGGAACTCCAGGAACATTGTCGCTACTATCACCCGCTAATGACTGTACATCGATTACTTTTTCTGGACCTACTCCAAATTTAGTAACTATATCTTCTTGTGTTATAAATTTGTTTTTCATGGGATCAAACAATCGAACATCTTTTTTATAAAGTTGCATTAAATCTTTATCTGATGACACTATTGTTACTTTTGCTCCTTTAGATAAAATTTGATCAACATAAGTTGCTATTAAATCATCAGCCTCATAATTAGGAAGATCAACAGCTGGCAGATTAAAAGCTACTACTGATTTTCTTATATATTCAAACTGTGGGGCTAAATCATCAGGAGCTTCAGATCTGTTTGCTTTATAATCTGGATAAATTTCATTTCTAAAAGTTTTTCTTGCTGCATCAAAAATTACTGCAAAGTGTGATGGTTTTTGAAGATTTTCACTAGACCTTGAATCTTCTAATAATTTAAATAACATACTACAAAAACCACTGACAGCTCCCACTGGAAGACCATCACTTTTTCTAGTTAACGGTGGTAGTGCATAATAAGCTCTAAATATATATCCAGAACCATCTATTAAATAAAAATGATCTTTTTTTTGAATTTTAGTCATTAAAAATTATTATTAATCAAAGCGTTATTATAGTTGTAATATCATTTATAAATAAGAAAATATACTTTACTTATTTGAGTTAATTAAAACTAGATTATTGTTAAAAAAATAGTATCATGTTGTTAGTGGAATTCATTAAAACAAACTCTCAATCAAAATTAGTCAAATCATTTACAATAATAATTTTGGGTTCAATTGCACTTACGTTATCAGCTAAACTAAAAATTCCTTTTTACCCAGTTCCAATGACGATGCAAACACTTGTTGTTTTATTTTTAGGTTTAGGTTTTGGATATAAGATTGGTTTAGCAACAGTAAGTTTATACTTATTGGAGGGAATTGCAGGCTTACCTGTTTTTTCAAATTCCCCAGAAAAAGGTATTGGGTTGATTTATTTTACTGGACCAACAATGGGTTACTTAGTTGGTTTTTTAGTAGCTTCTTTTTTATCTGCTTTTATAAACTTAAAAGATAATTTTTTAATTATCTTTCTAAAACTATCAATGTCAGTTTCAACAATATATATTCTTGGAATTTTATGGCTTGGAACCCTAATTGGTTGGGATAAGCCAATCGTTAGTTTGGGCGTTACTCCATTTTTATTAGCAGAGTTTTTTAAGATAGCTCTCTTGACACTATTAGCAAAAAAAATTATTAAATTTAGAGATTTTATCTAGGAGATCTCTTAGACAATATTCTTTGAAGCGTTCTTCTGTGCATTTTAAGTCTTCTAGCAGTTTCAGAAACATTTCTATTACATAACTCAAATACTCGATGAATATGCTCCCACTTTACTCTATCAGCTGACATTGGGTTTTCTGGTGGAGCAGCTTTTTTTGTTGGGTCTGCTAATAACGCTTTTTCAACATCATCAGCATCTGCTGGTTTGGCAAGATAATCAATTGCTCCTTCTTTAATCGCAGCAACTGCAGTAGGAATATTTCCATAACCAGTTAACATAATAATTCGACTTGATGAATTTGTTGTCTGAATTTCTTTAACAACTTCTAGGCCATTTCCATCTGCTAACCTTAAATCAACTACTGCAAATCCTAGTTTTTTCAACTTAACAAATTCAATTCCTTTTTTTACACTCTCAGCTTGTAAAACCTCAAAACCTTTTTTTTCCATTGCCCTTGATAACCTTTCTCTAAAAGGATTATCGTCATCAACTATTAACAATGATTTATTATCAAAATCACTTAAATTTTGAAGAGTTGCTTCGTTTTTCATAGTGAACATATGGAAACTTATTTTTCAATTTCAATAGATAATTATTTACTTTACATCCATTTATTATTGGCTTAATCGCTCATTTTATGAAAAGTTTTTAAAAAATTTTAAAACTTTTTTTTTGTTAAATTTTTTTTTGGAGACATTTATAATGCAAAAATTTAAATCAGTTGAGGATTTAATAAATCAACTGAAACCTGAAAAACCTGTTTATTGTATCAGAAGACATTCTGTTACATCTGCATCAAATTTTTTTCAAAAAAACTTTCCTGGTGATGTTTTATACGCAGTTAAAACCAATCCTCACCCAGCGGTAATTCAAACCCTTTTAGAAAGTGGTATTAATCAATTTGATGTAGCTTCAATTGAAGAAATCAAGCAAATAAGGGAATTTACAAGTACTGCAAAATGTTCTTACATGCATACTATTAAAAGTCCTGAAAGTATTAATAAAGCTTACTTTGAATATGGAATTAAAACTTTTTCCCTAGATACAAAAGAAGAACTAATAAAGATTATCAAAAATACAAATAATGCCAAAGATCTTGAATTATTTGTAAGAGTTGCTGTATCCAATGAACATGCAGAAATTGATTTATCAAAAAAATTTGGTGCCTTAAACTCTGAAGCTTTAGGTTTGCTTAGATTGGCAAAACAATATGCTCTTAAAGTTGGATTAAGTTTTCATGTTGGATCTCAGTGTATGAACCCTATCTCTTATGCTAAAGGAATATCAGAAATTGGTAAAATAATTAAAAAAACAAAAATTATTCCTGATTATATAAATGTTGGAGGAGGCTTTCCAGCAATCTATCCTGATTTAATACCTCACAATTTAATTGAGTACTTTAATGAAATCAAAAAAGGTCTAAAAAATTTAAAGCTAGAAAAAATGCCTAAAATAATTTGTGAGCCAGGAAGAGCATTGGTTGCTGAAAGTGGTTCAACTATAGTTAAGGTTAATTTAAGAAAAAAACAAAAATTATATATAAATGATGGAACCTATGGAACTTTATTTGATGCAGGAACACCAAATATTGTTTTTCCATCAAGGATGATTAAAGAAACTTCAAATAAAATCATATCAAAAAAAATGACTGCATTTAATTTTTTTGGACCAACTTGTGATAGTATGGATTATATGAAGGGTCCATTTATTCTTCCAAATAACATTAAAGAAAATGACTATATTGAACTAGGGCAACTAGGTGCTTACGGACTAACTTTTAGAACTCAATTTAATGGGTTTTATTCTGATGAAATATATGAAGTTGATGATGCTCCGATTATGAGCCTATACAATAAAAGCATTTCTAAAGCTACTTTGGTTGCTTAATGTCAGATCATAAAAATGTAGGTCATAATACCAAAAAAGATTTTTTAAAAAATCCTGTAGAACACATTGATATTACTTCCTTTGACTCTAGAAAAATAATTTCCTCAATGGAAAAAATGTCTTTTGTTTCAAGAGAAACTGCCAATGCTGCAAAAATTTATAATGAAATGTTAAAAGACAAAGATTGTACAATATTTTTAACACTAGCTGGGTCTACATCAGCAGCTGGGTGTATGGATATTTATAAAGATCTAGTTAAATATAACATGGTAGATGCAATTGTTGCCACAGGCGCTTCTATAGTGGACATGGATTTCTTTGAGGCTCTAGGATTTAAACATTATCAAGGATCACAATTTCAAGATGATACTGAATTAAGAAATAATTATATAGATAGAATATATGACACCTATATCGATGAAGAAGAGCTACAAATGTGTGATAAAGTTATTTGTGAAATAGCAGATACTTTGGAGGCGAAAAGCTATACTTCTAGAGAATTTATTAATGAAATGGGTAAATATTTAAAGAAAAATTCTAAAAAGAAAGGCTCTTTGATTGAAACTGCACACGATAATAATGTGCCTATTTTTTGTCCAGCCTTTACAGACTCAAGTGCAGGATTTGGTCTGGTGGTGCATCAAGAAAAAAATCCAAAAAATCATATGACTATAGATTCTGTTAGAGAATTTAGAGAACTTACAGAAATTAAAATTCAATCTAAAGGATCGGGACTATTTATGATCGGCGGAGGGGTTCCAAAAAATTTTATTCAAGATACAGTTATATGTGCAGAACTATTGGGGAAAGAAGTAGATATGCATAAGTATGCTGTACAAATCACTGTTGCAGATAGCCGAGATGGAGCGTGTAGTAGCTCAACTTTAAAAGAGGCAAGTTCGTGGGGTAAAGTTGATATAACTAAAGAACAAATGGTATTTGCAGAAGCAACAAGTGTTTTACCATTAATTGCTAGCGATGCTTATCATAAAGGTGAATGGAAAAGCAGAGATAGAAAAAACTTTACAAAAATTTTTAAATAAAATTGAAATATCTTTCTAATAAAAATGGATTTTTAGGAATTGATAATAAGGTTAATTTCAAAGAAAAAGTAGTTGTGGTTCCTTTTGGTTTGGAAAAAACTGTTAGTTATGGTGGTGGAACAAAAAATGGACCTAAGGAAATTATTAAAGCATCACATCAAGTAGAGCTATACGATGAAGAATTAAACTGTGAACCCTACAAAAAAATTGGGATCAAAACTTTAAAACCATTTAAAATTGATAAAAATATCAAAAAAGCTCTAAATAAAATGTCTAAAATTAATGAAGAAATTTTAGAAAAAAATCTTTTTCCAATGACATTTGGTGGTGAGCACTCGATAACCCCTGGATGTATTGCTCCGTTCACAAAAAAATACAAAAAGATTTGTCTTTTACACTTTGATGCTCATGCTGACTTACGTGAAAGTTATAATGGAGAAAAATTTTCACATGCATCGGCAATTAGAAGATGCTTAGATTATTCAAATGTTTCTATAATTTCATTTGGAATAAGAAATATCTCTCAAAGTGAAATTCCTTTCCTAAAAAAAAATTCTTCAAGAATTAATATATTTTGGGCAAAAGATAAAAGTAAATGGGATCTTAATAAGTTTAAAAAATTGATTAAAAATAAAACTGTTTATCTAACTTTTGATGTTGACGGGCTAGATTCAAGCATTATGCCCGCAACAGGTACACCTGAGCCTGGTGGGTTATTATGGGATGAGACTTTAAATATCATAAAAATTGCAGCAAAAAATTCTAAAATTGTTGGTGCAGATATTAATGAACTTTCGCCAATAAAAGGCTTTAATTCATATAATTTTCTTGTGGCTAAATTGGCCTATAAAATTTTATCTTATAAATTTTTATATTAAATTTTAACAACTTTAAGTGTGCCTAGTAATAACCTGAAAGGTATCAACATCATCAACGCTACAAATATCTTAACCGCTAAATCACCTAATGATAATGTAAACCACGGTATCCCTGTTGCATAAAAAGATATTGAAAAGAATAAAAAAGTATCAATACTAGACCCAATAAACGAAGAGGTAAGAGGTGCTACAAACCATTTCTTTTTTCTTAATTTATCAAAAATTTGAACATCTAATAATTGAGCTATTAAAAAAGCAGTGCCAGATCCAATTGCAATTCTCACTGAAATTAAATCTGCAAAATTAGTTGAAAATAAAAGGGTAAAACTAATACCTATGGCAAATCCAATATAAACAATTTTTCTTGCAACTACCTTGCCGTAGGATCTGTTTGCTAAATCAGTAATTAAGAATGCAATTGGATAACTAAATGCTCCATAAGTTAGTATTTCTTCTAACTCATAATATTTAATTGGAAATTGAACTAAAAAGTTTGAAGATAAAACAACAACTCCCATTAGAAATGAGAGAAGTAAAAACACTCTATTCATTATGCAGATTTTGCTAAGGGTTTTTTCTTAAATGGAGATTTAATTAATATACTTTTTTTTAATTTTTTAAGTCTGGGTGATAAATTTTTATTTTTAACAGTTTTCAAAAATTCATCAAAACTTCCTTTTTTGTCTACCGATCTTACTCCAGCATTGCTTACAGTTAATTTAAGACTCCTTTTTAGAAGTTCACTAGTAAATTTGGCTTTTTTTAAATTTGGTAAAAATCTTCTTTTAGTCTTATTGTTAGCGTGACTAACATTATGACCTTTCATTGGGTTCTTGCCTGTAAGTTCACATTTCTTAGACATAATAGGACGATTATATAAGGGGTGATGAGGTTCGCGTCAAGTTAATAGAATTAGGATTTAGTTTTATTTCCAATGATTTCTGTAAAATTTTTAACCCCATCTTTTAACAATAGATCAGCTAGATCATTTTTTATTGTGTTAACAATATTAGGCCCCTTATAAACCATTCCAGTATAAAGTTGAATATAATGTGCTCCAGCTAAAAATTTATTATAAGCACTTAAACCAGAATCCACACCACCAACGCCTATAATTTTAATTTTATTTTTATTTTTTAAACATTTATAAAATTTATTAATTAATAGATTTGATTTCTCTTCTATCGGTTTTCCAGACAATCCACCTTTTTGATGTTTTTGAATATCTGTTAGTTTTTCTCTTGTTGCATTTGATGTGTTTGAAATAATGACACCTTCTACCTCATTATTCGTTAATACTTCTGAAATTTTTTGTATTTCACCATCATCTATATCTGGCGCAATCTTTACTACAATAGGTATTTTTGAATTGAGATTTTTTTTTTCTTTTTTAATTTCTCTTAATAATTTATCTAATCGTGTTTGATCATGAAAATTTCTTAGATTTTCTGTATTTGGTGAGGAGATATTAATCGTGATATAATCAGCAAATCTATAAAAACTTTTTAAACCTGACAAATAATCTTCCAGTCTATTTTGGGTGTCTTTATTAGGACCAATATTTATACCCAGTATTCCTTTTTTTGAATTTCTTTTAATTCTATCCAGGACATTTTGAGATCCATGATTGTTAAATCCTAATCGATTAATTAGCGCTTCATCGTCCACTAATCTAAATACTCTTGGTTTGGGATTTCCATATTGGCTTAATGGAGTGATTGTGCCAACTTCTACAAAGCCAAATCCTATTTTGAATAACTGATTATATACCTCAGCATTTTTATCAAATCCTGCGGCCATTCCAATTGGGTTTTTTAGTTCTTTGTTAAATAATTTTGTTTTAAACAAACTATCATTTCTCTCATCTTGAAATAAATTTGGAACAAGGTTAAATTTTAAAGATTTGATTGCTAAAGTATGTGCTTTTTCTGGATCTAATTTAAAAATTAATGATCTTAAATTTGAAAACATTATTTAATCTTTTTTATTATAAGCTCTTTTGTTTCATTAACACCAAAAAAACTTATAAAGAAACCCATACGAGGTCCGTTTTCATCTCCAAAAACAACCTCATAAATTAACTTAAACCAATCTCTAAGATTTTCTGAATAACCATTATCTTTTCCAGTAGAATATATCAGTGTTTGAATATCTTCTGGAGACATTTGATCATTGCATTTTTCAAGAGTATTAATAAGTGCTTCTAAGGCAAGCTTCTCTTCCTCATTTGGGGTTTTGTATTTTTTCTGAGATTTAATTACATCATTAAAATATTTAATTGCATAACCTATTAATGCATCAAATATTGGGTAATTCTTTTCTTCAATATTTTTTTTATATTTTTTTACAAATTTCCAAAGAAGTTCTTTGGAATCGGCATTGCTAGTTTCTACAAGATTCAAGAGCATTGAAAATGACATAATTGTATCTTCATTAGGAATAAAACCATTGTGAACGTGCCAAACAGGATTCATTAATATTTGTAACTCATCTTGTTTTTTCGCTTTTTCAACAAAATCTAAATACTCATCCACTGCTTTTGGAACTATTTCTTTATAAAGTTTTTTTGCTCTTTTGGGATTTTGATACATGTATAAAGATAAACTTTCAGGTGATGCATATTTTAACCACTGATCAATAGTAATTCCATTACCTTTTGATTTTGAAATTTTTTCACCTTTTTCATCTAGAAATAACTCATATGCAAATCCTGAAGGGTTATTTTTACCAATTAATTTTATAATTTTTGCTGACAAAATTGCACTCTCAATAAGGTCTTTACCATACATTTCAAAATCAACTTCAAGAGCATACCATCTCATCGCCCAATCTACTTTCCACTGCAACTTACAGTTTCCATCTAAAATGCTTTTCTCAAGTTTTTTTCCTTTATTATCAAAAATTATTTTTGATTTATTTTTGTCAATTTCTAAAACTGGAATCTCCAATACATGACCACTCTCAGGACAGATTGGTAAAAATGGGCAGTAAGTTTTTTGTCTTTCTTTACCTAGTGTTGGCAGAATAATATTCATTATTCCATCATAATTTTCTAAAATTAACTGAAGTGTAGAATTGAAAAAACCAGACTTGTATAATGATGTTGAACTTTTAAAAGTATAATTAAAATTAAAACTATTTAAAAAATCTTTTAGCATTTCATTATTATGCTCTCCAAAACTTTGGAATTTATCAAATGGGTCTGGAACTTGAGTTAAAGGTTTATGTAAATTGTCTTCTAATAATTTTTGATTTGGTATATTTTCAGGAACTTTTCTAAGACCATCCATGTCATCTGAAAAAGTAATAATTTCTGTAGGGATTTCTGTTAATTGTTTTAGAGCATTTACCATCATAGAAGTTCTGGCAACCTCTCCGAAGGTTCCTATATGGGGCAAGCCACTGGGGCCATATCCGGTTTGAAGTATAATTTTTCCCTTTTTTTCAATAAACGATTTTCTTTCTCGGAGCAGCTTTTTTGCCTCAACAAATGGCCATGCATTAGTTTTGTCTAGATTTTCTTTTTTTATCACAGATTACACTTCATAATTATTATTATAGTGAATTTATTAATTCTTATAGAGTTGAAATTTATTTACCATAAAATAATGTTCTTTCAAAATGTCTAATTATAAAACTGTTTTTTTTACTCTTGGAATTTTGCAAATAATTCTTGGGGTATTTATGTTTATTCCAATTATTTTTCAATTTCTTTATTCAGAAATAGACTCGTCTTTTTTTGGTGCTTCACTTGTAACAATTATTTTTGGTACGTTATTTTTTTTATCTAATCTAGATCATGATAAGCGACTAACTTTACAGCAAGCTTTTCTTCTCACGTCGTTATCGTGGTTAAGCATTGCTATATTTGGTTCTTTACCATTTATATTTTCAGATTTAAATTTTTCTTTCACTAATGCTTTTTTTGAAAGTATGTCAGGAATTACGACAACTGGTTCTACAATTATTTCAAATCTAAATGAAATGCCAAAAAGCATTTTATTATGGAGGGCAATTCTTCAATGGCTGGGTGGTATTGGAATAATAATTATGGCAATAACTTTAATGCCGATAATGAATGTTGGGGGAATGCAATTATTTAAAGTTTCTAATAATGACTCTTCTGAAAAAATTTTACCAAAATCAAAAGAGATAGCTCTTCGATTAATTTATATTTATTTATCTTTAACTCTGCTTTGTGGGATTGCCTACAAAATTTTTGGGATGAGTTTTTTTGATAGTTTAACACATTCTATGACTACTATAGCAACGGGTGGTTTCTCTAATTATAATGAATCTATCGGATACTTTAATAGCGTTTCAATAGAAATATCTGCTATGATTTTTATTATTTTAGGAAGTCTACCTTTTATTGCATATATAAAATTTATAAGTGGTAACAAAAAAATTTTATTTAATGATTCCCAAATCAAATCTTTTTTTAAGATAATAATTTTTAGTATTATTATTCTATCTTTGTATTTGGTTATAGGTAAATCAGATGAGCTTAGCTTTAGATCCGTATTCTTTAATATTATTTCTATACTAACCGGGACTGGCTATGTTAACGCTGAATTTGATACCTGGGGTAGCTTTACATTAATTTTATTTTTAGGATTAATGTTTATAGGAGGTTGTGCTGGATCAACTACTTGTGGAATAAAAATATTCAGGATTCAAATATTATATTTATTTATAGTAAATCAATTAAAAAAGATAATTTATCCAAAAGGTATTTTTGTTTTAAAATATGATCAAAATCCCATAGATAATAAATTCATAGCATCTATCATTTCATTTATTTATATGTATTTGGTTATTTTTTTTATTTTAACTGTACTACTATCATTAACAGGCTTAGATTTTGTCACATCTATTTCAGGAGCGGCAACATCGATTTCCAACGTGGGTCCTGGTCTAGGCTCAATAATTGGACCTAATGGAAATTTTTCAACTCTTCCTGATATTTCAAAGTGGATTTTAACTTTGGGAATGATATTGGGCAGGCTTGAATTATTTGCAATACTAGTTTTATTTTTACCTTCATTTTGGAGAAACTAAAAATGCTTGAAATTAAAAAACAATCACTCTCAGAAACTTTCTCAATTTATTTAGATAAAAGAATGTTTAAAATCTTATTATTAGGATCAATATCAGGATTTCCTTGGGTGTTGATTGGAAGTAGTTTGAGTTTATGGCTCAAAGAAGATGGACTTAGCAGATCTACGGTTGGGTGGGCCGGTTTAATATTTGCAGTTTATGCTTTTAATTATTTGTGGGCGCCATTAATAGATAGAATACAGATACCTTATCTTACAAAAAAAATTGGGCATAGACGAGGGTGGATTGTCTTAATGCAGTTTATCATATTAGTTTCTCTTGTTTTGTGGAGCTTAATCAATCCAACTGAAAATTTAGCACTGGTGATTACAATTGGACTTTTAATTGCCGTTGCTTCAGCAACACAAGACATAACTGTAGATGCTTTAAGAATTGAACAAATTAGTGAGAATGAAGGAAAATCAATGGCTGCTGGTGCTGCTATGGCTGTTGTTGGATGGTGGAGTGGATATAAACTGGGTGGAGTACTTTCTTTGTTTTCTGCAGAATATTTACAAAATTTAGGTTTTGATAATTATTGGCAAATTACCTTTATTATTCTAGGTGTATTAATAATTCTAATGAACATTGGTCTAATGTTTGTTAGTGAAAAAAATTCAGATGAAAGAATGATTAAACAAGCTGAAAACGATAGGATAATTTCAAATAAATTGGGAAATAAGAATTTTATATCTAAGTTTCTTACTTGGATTGGCGGTACAATAAGTGGACCAATAATTAGTTTTTTTAAAAAAAATGGATTTTCAATAGCAATTAGTATTTTAGGATTTGTTTTCTTATTTAAAGTTGGAGAAGCTTTTTTAGGAAGAATGTCGATAATCTTTTATCAAGAGATTGGATTTAGTAAATCAGATATTGCAATTTATTCCAAAACCTTGGGTTGGGTCACAACTGTAATCTTCACACTTCTTGGTGGGCTTTTTGTAATTAGATCTGGTGTTTTAAAAGCTATGTTTTTAGCTGGAATTGTTATGGCTGGAACGAATCTATTATTTAGTGTTTTGGCTTGGAGTGATAAATCAGAGTTGTTATTTGCCATAGTGGTTATATTTGATGATATAGCCGCTGCATTTGCAACAGTGGCATTCGTAGCCTTTATTTCTCTACTTGTTGATAGAACTTATACGGCAACTCAATATGCTTTACTTGCTTCTATTGGAACCGCAGGAAGAACAACTCTTGCCTCATCCTCAGGAGCTCTTGTTGATTGGTTAAATGGAGATTGGGGTTTGTTTTTTATTTTAACTGCAATAATGGTTATACCTTCATTAATAATTTTATGGTCGATAAGAGATAAATTAAAATTAAGTGAAAAATAATTTTTATAATAAATCACTAGGAAATATATATTCAAGACCTCATATAAATTCTGAGGTTACTACACAAATATTATATGGTGATAAATTTATAATTTTATCCAAAAATAAAATTTGGATTAAAATCAAAACTAGCTTTGATAGATACACTGGTTATATAAAAAATGACAATTTTGTAAAATCATTTGAACCTACACACAAAATTTATATCTTAAAAAGTAAAATATTTAGAAATATAAAATCTAAGTTTGTAGAAACAAAAAAATATCTATACTTTTCAAGTGCAGTCACCAGTTTTGAAACTAAAAAAAACTTTATTAGATTCAACAAAAAAAATTGGATTAAAAAAAAAGATTTAAGAAAAATTAATCATGTAGAAAATAATTATATAAAAATTTTTAAATTATTCTTAAAAACAAAATATTTATGGGGAGGAATAAGTGCAGAAGGAATAGATTGTTCTGCTTTAATTCAAATATTTTTCAAATATAATAATAAATTTTTTCCAAGAGATACTAAAGATCAAATAAAATTTTGTAAAAAAAAAATTCATAAAAATTTTAAAAATGGAGATATTATATTTTGGAAAGGTCATGTTGGTCTTTGTCTAAATAATGAAAAATTTATTCATGCTTATGGCCCTAGAAAAAAAGTCTTAATTATGCCAATTAATTACACTTTAAATTTAATTGCCAATACAGTGAACTTAAAGGTAAAGAAAATTAGTAATATTAAAGATTATTAATTTCTTCCAAAATCTGGCTTATTAATATCCTGTTTTAGCTTAATAATCTTAGATCTTACTTTTTTAGTCATGACTAATTTATTAAGAATTGATTTGTTGTTTTTAGAGTTAATATCTTTTTTAAATGAATTTAAATTTTTAATAAATAAATCAATTGCTTTTGAGATATTCTTTTTATTATTAAAGAAAATATCCCTCCACATAATCTCATTAGAAGCTGCTATTCTTGAAAAATCCCTAAGACCACCAGCACTAAATTTAATAAGATCATATTTTTCCTGTTTCTCAAAATCTTGCGCAGATTTAACTAAATTATAGGCTATTAAATGTGGTAGATGACTTGTTATTGAAAATATTTTATCATGTTTTTCTGTGTCCATTTCAACAGTTTTAGAACCAATACTTTTCCAAAAAATTTTTAATTTCAATAAATGATTTTTATTGGTATTTTTTTCTTTTATTAAAACGCACCATTTATTTTCAAATAAGTCATGTCTTCCATACCTAGGTCCACTTACTTCTGAACCAGTAATGGGATGACTTGATATCCAAGAAATATTTTTTTTCAAAAATTTATTAATAATTTTAAAAGACTCTTTTTTAGCAGAACCAACATCTGTAATTATATGATCCTGTTTTAAAGAGTTATTCATCTTTAAAATTATTTTTTTATATGAACTCATTGGAGTACATAAAATGATTAAATCTGATTGTTTTATTCCATCTTCTAATTTATTTACAATAGTTCCTTTGAGTTTTAGTTTTTTAATTTGCGAAATATGCGATCTTGATTTTTCATAGATAAAAATTTTTTTTGCTATTTTGTTTTTAGAAATCTTTCGCAATAAAGATGACCCAAGCAGTCCACATCCAATAATTAATATATTTTTCATTTAGAAAATATTTCTTTTGTAGCGGTTAAAAACTTTGAGTTTTCCTTTCTTGATCCAATTGTTAACCTTAATTTATTTTTAATATTATAACCTTCTTCAGTTGATCGTAAAATAATACCTTTATTTTTTAATTTTTCATAAAATACTTTTGCTTTAAACTTACACTTTTCAAAATCTAGTAACAAAAAATTAGCTGTTACATTGTTTGAGTAGATTTCATATTTTTCTAAAAATAATTTTATTTTTTTTGCATATAATAAATTATGTTTTACAGACTTTTTAACAAAAGTTTTATCTTTTAACGCTTCTATTGCAGCATATTGAGCAACTTGGTTCACATTAAATGGTGATTTTATTCTATTAAGAGCTTCAACAATTTTTTTAGCACCATAGCCCCAGCCTATTCTCAGTGCTGATAAACCAAATATTTTTGAAAAAGTTTTTAATATAAAGACATTATCTCTACTCTTGAATAAACTCATTCCCGAAGAGTAATCTTTATTTTGCATGTATTCGCTATAAGCATCATCAACCACTAATAAAATATTTTTATTCAATTTTTTCCTTAAATTTAATAATTCATTTTTTTTTAAGAAAGTTCCTGTGGGGTTGTTTGGATTTGCCAAAAATACAATTTTTGTTTTACTTGTAACTTTTTTTAGTATCTCAAAAACTGAAACCTTATAATTATTTTCTTTTGCAAATATTACTTTTGCACCTACTATTTTAGTGTATATCCTATACATTAAAAAACTGTACTGAGGTACAATCACTTCATCTCTTGGATTTAAATATAATTGACATAATATTTGAATTACCTCATCAGAACCTGCACCACAAATAATCTTATCAGCTTTACACGTAAAATGTTTGGCTATTTCTTCTCTTAAATCTTCACATCTACTATCTGGATATCTAAAAAATTTTAATTTTTTGCTAGAAAAAATTTTTTTAACATTTGGACTAACCCCTAATGCAGACTCATTTGCTGATAGCTTTATAACTTTTTTTAACCTTTTAATATTTGATTTACCAGGCTTGTAAGCCTCAATATTAAATTTTTTGAATATCGGAACAGTCATGTTTTTTATTTTTTATTATTTATAAATAAAATAGTTAAATATTAATACTGAATTAGTGCAATTTTTTTATTAAAATTGACATCCTGGATCACTTCTAGTACAAATTTTTTGCGCTGATTTAACTGAATTGCGAGCGCTTTAAAAAAACAGCTAAATAAGTTTTTTTCTCACAATTCACCAAATCAACCAAAAAAATGGATATGGATAAACTAAAAACATTATTGGTCAAAAAGCCACTTAAGTTAGATTGTGGAAAAACAATTAAAGATTTTCCAATTGCTTATGAAACTTATGGAATATTAAATGAAAAAAAAGATAACGCAATTTTAGTTTTTCATGCTTTAACTGGGGATCAATTTGTAACTGGCATTAATCCTATTACTAAAAAGGATGGTTGGTGGTCATTTGCTGTTGGACCTAGAAAAGCTATAGATACAAATAAGTTTTTTGTAATATGTGCTAATGTTATTGGTGGGTGTATGGGTTCATATGGTCCAAGTTACAAAGATTCTAATACAAATAAAATACTAGGAATTAATTTTCCAATAATAACTATTAATGACATGGTAAATGCTCAATACAGTTTATTAGAATTTTTTAAAATTGAAAAACTTTTTTCAGTTATTGGTGGTTCAATGGGTGGTATGCAGGTATTGCAATTTGCTAGCAATTTCCCAGATAAAGTAAAAACTGTTATTCCTATTGCTTGTACCTCAAGTCATTCAGCACAAAATATTGCTTTTAACGAACTTGGTAGACAGGCAATCACTGCTGATAATAATTGGAATAATGGAGATTACTCCACTAAAAATATAAATCCCAATAAAGGGCTAGCTGTTGCTCGTATGGCGGCACATATTACTTACTTGTCAAAAAAAGGATTGCAGGAAAAATTTGGAAGGAAATTGCAAGAAAGAGATGATTTGAAATTTGGATTTGATGCAGATTTTCAAATTGAAAGTTATTTAAGATACCAAGGATCAGTTTTTGTCGATAGATTTGATGCTAATAGTTATCTTTATATCACTCGGGCAATGGATTATTTTGATTTGACAAAGCAATTTGATGGCAATTTAGCAAAGGCTTTTTTAAATACTAAAGCTAAATTCTTTGTAATTTCTTTTACTTCAGATTGGCTTTATCCAACCCAAGAAAATAAAGAAATAGTTATTGCCTTAAATTCTATAGGAGCTGATGTAGGTTTTGTAGAAATCAATTCTGACAAGGGTCATGACTCCTTTTTACTTGATGTTCCCGATTTTTTAAATGCTCTTAAAAATTTTTTAGAAAAATCTAATAACTAAATATGAAACAAGAATTTAATATAATTGCAAATAATATTGAAAACGGAACAAGAGTTCTTGATGTTGGTTGTGGTGATGGTGTTTTAATTGAATATTTAAAAAAAGAAAAAAGTATTGATGTTAGAGGTTTGGAAATATCAAAAGATAAAGTACAAAAATGCATATCAAAGGGATTAACTGTGATTGAAGGTAATGCGGAAATTGATTTAAAACAATTTCCAGATAACTCATTTGACTATGTGGTGCTTAGCCAAACACTTCAGGCATTTATAAACCCTGAGTTGGTTATCAAGGAACTTTTAAGAGTTGGAAAAAGAGCAATTGTAACCATCCCTAATTTTGGATTTTGGAAGATTAGATTACATTTATTAATTAAAGGGACCATGCCTGTAACCAAAACTTTACCAGATGAATGGTACAATACTCCTAATTTGCATATGTGTACAATTAAAGATTTTGTGGAATTTTCAAATAAAATAAATTTTAAGATTTTCAAATCTATCGCTATGAATAAAAAAAAGACCTCTTTAATCAACAATAAAAATTTATTTACAAAAAATTTATTTTCAGAACTTGGTATTTTTTTAATTGAAAAATAGTTTTATGAAAATTGAAATTATAAAATGCCTTCAGGATAATTATAGTTATTTAATTATAGATGAACTAACAAATGATGCTTGTGTTATAGATCCAAGTGAAGCAAATCCAATTATTAACTATTGTGAAAAAAACGATGTTAAACCAAAGTATATTTTAAACACCCATCATCATTTTGATCATGTGGGAGGTAATCAAGAGATTAAGGATAAATATTCCTCAATCATTTTAGGGTACAAGGGTGACAAAGATCGTATACCGGGTATTGATTTACTTTTAGAAGATCAACAGATTTGGAAAGCAGGTAACTTTGAAACAAAAATTAGTCATATACCAGGCCATACTAGTGGTCATATTTCTTATTATTTTATGAATGAAAAAATTATTTTCACTGGAGACACACTTTTTTCTTTAGGTTGTGGAAAGATTTTTGAAGGAACATATGATGAAATGTATGAATCTTTAAGTAAATTTAAAAACCTTCCATTAGATACAAAAATTTACTGTGGTCACGAATATACTCTGCAAAATTCAAAATTTTGTGCAGAACACGACCCTTCAAATCAAAAACTTATTAACAAGATAATAGAGATAAAAAAAAAGATTAAAAATGGAAATCCAACTTTGCCAAGCACTCTGAAAGATGAACTTGAATGTAATATATTTCTAAGAGCAAATGATATTAAAAGTTTTTCAAAATTAAGGGATTTGAAGGATAATTTCTAGGTTATTCAGCTTGACTATGTGGAGGCTCGGACTATATTGCCCTTACAATTTTTAACAATAAATACTATGTCCTACGCAATTATTCAAACAGGTGGTAAACAATACAAAGTTAAATCTGGAGAAATCCTAAAGATTGAAAAGCTACCCGATTCAAAGCCTGATACAAAAATAGAATTTAAAGAAATTCTTGCTTATGGAGATGATAAGATAATTGAAGTGGGCTCTCCAACTGTAACTGGTGCAAAAGTTGAAGCTTCCCTTGTTGAAAATGGAAAAAATAGAACAGTACTAATATTCAAAAAAAGAAGAAGACAGAATTCAAGAAGAAAAAATGGTCATAGACAGCAATATTCATTAATAAGAATTAACAAAATTTTCTCAAAAGATGGAAAAGTTTTATCTGAAGCAGAAAAAATGGTTAAGCCATCCAAAAAAATTGAAAAAGTAAAAGTTGAAATAGATGCTAAAAAAACAACTAAAAAAATAGAAGCTAAAGTAGCAAGTAAATAAATTAGATAAATTATGGCAACAAAAAAAGCAGGTGGGTCATCAAGAAACGGACGAGATAGTGCTGGTCGTAGACTTGGCGTTAAAAAGTACGGTGGTGAAGTAGTGATTCCTGGAAATATAATTGTTAGGCAAAGAGGAACAAAAATTTTTCCTGGTGAAAATGTAGGTATGGGCAAAGACCATTCGATTTTTTCAGTTGTAAAGGGGAAAGTGGTATTTACAAAAGGTAAATCAGACAGAACAACCGTTTCAGTAAAACCCAATTAATAGTACAACTAAAATAGATGTTGTATTATGAAATTCTTAGATCAAGTAAAGATATACGTTAAAGCTGGTGATGGTGGTAATGGCTCACCAAGTTTTAGACGTGAAAAATTTATTGAATACGGTGGACCTGATGGTGGAGATGGTGGTAAAGGAGGTTCTGTATTACTTAAATCTGAACAAAACTTAAATACCCTAATAGATTATCGATATCAGCAACATCATAAAGCTGAGAGGGGACAGAATGGAATGGGTCAAAATCGTACTGGAAAAGGTGGAGAAGATTCAGTTCTTAAAGTTCCACTAGGTACTCAGGTATTCGAAGAAGACAATAAAACTTTAATTTATGACTTTGTAAAGTCAGGTGAGGAATTTATCGCTGCTGCAGGAGGTAAGGGTGGATTAGGTAATACACGATTTAAAAGTTCAACCAATAGGGCACCAAAAAAATTTACTAAAGGAACCTTAGGTGAAGAATTTACAATTTGGTTACAATTAAAAACTATAGCTGATATTGGAATTATAGGATTGCCTAATGCTGGGAAGTCTAGTTTGCTAGCCTCTATCACAAATGCAAATCCGAAAATTGCAAACTATCAGTTTACTACTTTAAATCCTAATCTTGGAGTTGCTTCATATGATGATAAAGAAATAACTATCGCAGATATTCCAGGTCTAATTGAAGGAGCACACGAAGGAACTGGACTTGGAGTACAGTTTTTAAAGCATATCGAAAGATGCAAAACTCTCTTACACTTAATAGATATTACCGATAACGATTTAGAAAAAGCCTATCATCAGGTAAAAAATGAACTTAAAAACTATAGTCCTGATCTTTTAAAGAAAAAAGAATTAATAGTTTTAAATAAAATTGATCTAATTGGTGAAGAATTAGCAAAAGAAATCGCAGATGATTTTTCAAAGAAAATAAATAAAGAAATATTAATATTATCTACATTAGATAAAAGCTCAGTTTCTAAAATTAAAGCAAAACTAATTTCTTATGTCTCTTAACAGTTCAAAAACAATTGTCATTAAAATAGGATCCTCCCTATTAGTAGATAAAAATAAGAAAATAAGAAAAAAATGGTTATCAAGTTTTGCTAAGGATATTCAAAAATTAAGATCTAAGAATAAAAAGATCATAATAGTTAGCTCAGGTGCTATTGCTTTAGGATGTATAAAAATGAATTACAACAAGAAGAATCTTAAATTAGATAAAAGTCAAGCTGTAGCCTCTATTGGCCAGATTGAATTAATAAATTTATTTTCAAATATCTTTTCGAGATATAAATTAAATATTTCTCAAATTTTACTAACCCTGGAAGATACTGAAGAACGAAGAAGATCTTTAAATGCCAAAAGAACATTTGAAAATTTATTTAATCTAAATTTCATTCCTATTGTTAATGAAAATGACACTATAGCTACAACCGAAATCAAATATGGTGATAATGATAGACTTGCATCTCGAGTAGCACAAATAACTAATTCAGATACTTTGGTCCTGCTATCTGATGTAAATGGTTTGTATACAAAAAACCCCAAAATTTTTAAAGACGCTAAAATAATAAAGAAAGTGGAAAACTTTAATGAAGATTTAAAGAATATTAGATTTAAAGGAAATAATGAATTTGGAAGCGGTGGAATGAGCACAAAAATAGAGGCAGCAAAAATTTGTCAGCTATCCGGATGTGATATGATTATAGCCAATGGTTTATACTTAAATCCAATTGATAAAATTATAAGAGAAAATAATTGCACTTTATTTATTTCAAAAGTTTCCAAACTAGATGCTAGAAAAAAGTGGATTATTAGCTCCATATCTCCAAAAGGTGTGTTAATTATAGACGAAGGTGCCAAAAAAGCTTTAAAGAATGGTAAGAGTTTATTAGCAGCTGGTATAAAAAAAGTGAGTGGCAAATTTAACAAAGGTGACCACATAAAGATACTGGATAGAACTAATAAAGAGTGTGCTAGAGGGCTATCTTCATTTTCATCAAGCGAGGTAGAAAAAATATTAGGTCATCACTCTAGAGAAATTGAAAAAATATTAGGGTATACTGCAAAATCAGAAGTTGTACATAAAGATGACATGGTAGAAATTTAATGAAAGATTATTTACTCAAATTAGGTAAGCAGGCCAAAAAAGTCTCTAATAATAATATAAAATCAAAAAAAAAAGATAAAGTCCTTCAGGATTATTGCAATTTAATTTTCAACAACCAATTGAATATTATCAAGGAAAACAAAAAAGACTTAAAACTAGCTAAAAACAATAGATTAAAGGAAAATTTAATTAAAAGACTTCTCGTCGATAAAAAAATTATTTTACAGATCATAAGTTCAATAAAAAAAATCATAAAATTTAAAGATCCAGTCGATCGGGTATTAGAAAGCTGGAAAAGACCTAATGGTCTAAAAATATCCAAAGTAACAACTTCAATCGGTGTTGTTGTGGTAATTTATGAAAGTAGACCTAACGTTACTTCAGATATTGCCTCATTATGTTTTAAATCTGGTAATCCAGTAATCCTAAAAGGTGGTTCTGAGGCATACTATTCCAACAAAATTTTTACTAGTTTATTTAGAAAAGCACTTCAAAAAAATAGAATAGATCAAAACCATGTTCAATTTATTGATTACAAGAATAGAAAAGTAGTTGATTACTTGTTAACCAAAATGGTCAAATATATTGATGTGATTATTCCAAGAGGAGGAAAAAGTTTAGTAAAAAAAGTACAGGACTTATCTAAAATTCCAGTGATTGGTCATCTTGAAGGAATATGCCATACTTACATTGACAAGAATGCTAATTTATCAATGGCTAAAAAAGTTACATTGAATGCTAAGTTAAGAAATACCGCTATATGTGGAGCAACAGAAACTATTTTAATCCATCAAAATTTATTAAAAAAATTCTGTAATCCAGTATTATCTACCCTTGAGGATAATGGTTGTAAAATTATTGGAGATGATAAAGTTAGAAAGTTTTATAAAAGAAAAATAAAGATAGCTAAAAAAAGTGACTGGTCTAAAGAGTATTTGTCGCCCATAGTTTCAGTAAAATCTGTAAAAAATATTGATGAAGCGATATGTCATATCAATAAATATGGCACGATGCATACCGATGCAATAATTACTAAAAATTTAAAATCTGCTAAAAAATTTTTAAAAGAAGTAAAAAGCTCAATTGCAATGCATAATACCTCTACTCAATTTGCAGATGGTGGAGAATTTGGCTTTGGTGGTGAAGTTGGAATTTCAACAAATACTCTTCCACCAAGAGGACCAGTTGGTTTAAACCAACTTGTTTCTTACAAATATCAAGTTTTAAGTAATGGTAAAATTAGAAAATAAATTGAATATAAAAAAAATTAAAATTGGTATTTTAGGTGGATCTTTTGACCCTGCTCACAAAGGTCATTTAGCTATTTCAAAAGAAGCCTTAAAAAGATTTAATTTAAAGTCTGTTATATGGGCCATTACTAATCAAAATCCCTTTAAAGAAAAAAGTGCAAATGATTTAGATAAAAGAATAACTATTTGTAAAAAAATTATTGGTACAAATAGATTAATTAAAGTTAAATTTTTTGAAGATATTATTAATTCTAATAAAACTGCTGATTTAATAAACTATTTAAGTAAAAATAAAAAATATGATCTATTTTTCTTAATGGGTGCAGATAATTTAATTAATTTTCACAAATGGTATAAATGGGAACAAATTCAAAGAAAATCAAATGTTATAGTATTTGATCGTCATGGTTATAAGAAAAAATGTTTAAATTCAAAGATATATAAGAGCTTGAGTGAAAAAAAGGTTACCTTTGTTGAATTTAACAAGGTCAACATTTCATCTTCTCAATTAAGAAAAATTTGATAGTCTAAATTTAATTAATGGATAAAATTTCAGATCTTAAAGATATTATAATCAAAACCTTAGATTTAAATAAAGCCCAAGATATTATAAGTATCGACTTGAAAGGTAAAAGCTCAATGGCAGATTTTTTGATTGTAGCTAGCGGAAACTCTTCAAGACATATTCAATCTTTATCGGAGCAAGTTTTAGAAAAATTTAAGCTTAATGGACTTAGAAATTCTAAAATTGAAGGTAGAGATAGCAGTGAATGGAAATTAGTTGATGGCATAGACCTAATTGTTCATATCTTTCACCCTGAAAAAAGAAAATTTTATGAGTTAGAGAAAATTTGGTCTGAATTAATACCAAAAGAAAAAATAAGGATATGAAAAAAAATTATTTCATAATATTCTTTTTTTTAAATAGTTTTTTTTTAGCAAATTTTTCAATCTCTGCTGAAACTGATATTTATAAAAAAATCGATTTATTTGGAGAAGTGTTAGAAAAGATTAATGAGGAATATGTTGATGAAATAAATCAATCAAAGAGTATGGACTCTGCCATCAATGGACTACTCCAGTCTCTTGACCCTTACTCGGCTTATATGTCTCCTGAAATTTTTAATGAAATGCAAACAGAAACTAGTGGAGAGTTTGGAGGCCTTGGAATTGAAGTAAGCATGGAATCTGGTGTGGTAAAAGTAATTTCTCCAATTGACGATACTCCCGCATCTAAAGCAGGTATAAAAGCTGGAGATTTCATTGTTAAGATTGAAGATACACAAGTACAAGGTAAATCTCTTAGTGAAGCTGTAGATTTAATGCGTGGACCTGTTGGTTCTAGTATTGAACTTACAGTGCGTAGACGAGGAAAGAAAAAAGCTCTTACATTTAATATTATAAGAGAAATTATCGAAATTCAGTCAGTTAAAAGTGATTTATTGGAAAATAATATTGGATATATTAGATTAACTTCATTTAATGAAAATAGTGGTCAACAAATAAAAGATAAAATAAAAGATTTAGAAAAAAATCAAAATGTTAATGCTTACATTTTGGATCTAAGAAATAATCCTGGCGGGTTATTATCACAAGCAATAAGAATATCTGATTTCTTTTTAGATAATGGCGAGATTGTTTCCACAAAAAGTAGGAAGGCGTCAGAAAATAGAAAATGGTTTGCAAAAAAAGGAGACTTAACTAAAGGCAAAACCTTGGTTGTATTAATAAATTATGGGTCAGCTTCTGCATCAGAAATTGTTGCTGGTGCCCTAAAAGATCATAAAAGAGCAATAATTTTAGGTGAAAATAGTTATGGAAAAGGCTCAGTCCAATCAATCATACCATTAAAAAATAAAGGTGCAATTAGACTAACTGTTGCTAAATATTATTTACCATCAGGAAAATCTATTTCGGAAGTTGGTGTGAGCCCAGATATTGAAATTTACGAAGAAGGTGAGGAATTTAAAATTAAAACAGAGACTGACAATCAGCTTAGCTATGCAATTAAGCTATTAAATGGATAAAATGGCAGATAAGTTCAAAAATCTGCCCTTAAGAAGTGGAGTTGGGATTGTCGTGCTTAATAAAAATAATAAAGTTTTTGTAGCAAAAAGAATAGATAATCCAAAAAACTTTTGGCAAATGCCTCAGGGAGGAGTCGATAAAGGAGAGGTTTTTTTAACTACTGCCTATCGTGAACTAGAAGAAGAAACTAGTATTACCAATGTCAAACTAATTAATGAATTGGATGGACTTACTACATATCATTTGCCAGATCACTTATTAGGTATTATTTGGAAGGGGAAATATAAAGGACAAAAACAGAAATGGTTTTTAATGAGATATTTAGGTGAAGATGGTGAAATTAATATTAAAACTAAAAATCCTGAGTTCATAGAGTGGAAGTGGGTTGATCTTAATCAAATTACAGATTTAGTGGTTGATTTTAAACTTCATGTTTATCAGGAAGTACAAGAAAAAGTTAAAAAAATATTAATTAATAGATCTTAATACTTCAATTTTTTGATCAGCTAAATATTTTGCTTGATCAGTTATTTCAGAAATTTTTATTTCTTCTTCAGCACTCTTAATTAAATCTTGAATTTTTTTTTTATCCGCATCTTTAAGATTAAAAATAGAACTAGTTAATACTGATAAATTATTATTTTTAAATTCAATAATACCATCTTCTACAAAAAAATTCTCTTTACCTGATTTTGACTGAATTGTAATAATTCCAGGCTTTAAAAAAGAAATTATTGAAATATGGTCTTTCAAAATTCCCATTTCTCCTTCAAAAGCTGGAACTATAACTTCAGTAACATCTTCTTTAGAAAAAAAAGATTTTTCTGGATTAACTATTTCTATTTTAAACTCTTCACTCATTAGGCCACAGCGTCTTTTGCCATTTTTTCTGCTTTTTCTATTGCTTCTTCAATAGTACCAACCATGTAGAATGCAGCTTCTGGCAGATGATCATACTCACCATTACAAATAGCTTTAAAGCCTTTAATGGTCGATTCTAAATCAACTAATTTTCCTGGAGAACCTGTAAAAACTTCTGCAACAAAGAAGGGTTGAGACAAAAATCTTTGAATTCTTCTAGCTCTTGCTACTGTTAATTTATCTTCTTCAGAAAGTTCATCCATTCCTAAAATTGCAATAATATCTTGAAGGGATTTATAAGTTTGAAGAATTTTTTGCACTTCTCTTGCAACCCCATAATGCTCATCTCCAACTATTCTTGGATCTAAAATTCTAGAAGTAGAGTCTAGTGGGTCTACTGCAGGATAAATTCCTATCTCTGCAATTTGTCTTGATAATACTGTTGTTGCATCTAAGTGAGCAAATGATGTGGCAGGTGCTGGATCCGTTAAATCATCCGCTGGCACATAAATTGCCTGTACAGATGTGATTGATCCTTTATTAGTTGTAGTAATTCTTTCTTGAAGGTTACCCATATCAGTAGCTAATGTTGGTTGATATCCAACTGCAGACGGAATTCTTCCTAGAAGAGCTGACACCTCAGATCCTGCTTGCGTAAATCTAAATATGTTATCTACAAAGAAAAGTACATCTTGTCCTTCTTGGTCTCTAAAATATTCAGCTACAGTTAAACCTGTTAAGGCAACTCTAGCTCTAGCCCCTGGGGGTTCATTCATTTGACCATACACAAGTGCTGCTTTTGATCCTGGCCCCTCAGGCTTAATAACTCCTGAATCTATCATCTCATGATAAAGATCATTTCCTTCTCTAGTTCTTTCTCCAACACCAGCAAACACCGAAAATCCTCCATGGGCTTTTGCTACGTTGTTAATTAATTCCATAATAAGTACTGTTTTACCAACACCAGCACCACCAAATAGACCAATTTTTCCACCTTTGGCATATGGCGCTAAAAGATCAACTACTTTAATTCCTGTAACTAAAATTTCTGTTTCAGTTGATTGATCACTAAATTCAGGTGCCGCTCTGTGGATTGGCCACTTTTCTTTTGTTTTGACTTCACCTTTTTCATCGATGGGTTCACCTATTACATTTATAATTCTTCCTAAAGTTTCAGGTCCAACTGGAACCATAATGGGAGAACCTGTAGCAGTTACTTCATCTCCTCTTTTTAATCCCTCTGTAGCATCCATTGCAATTGTTCTGACACTTGACTCTCCAAGATGTTGAGCAACTTCCAAAACTAACCTGTTATCTCCATTTTTACATTCTAATGCTGATAAAATTTCTGGTAATTCTCCATCAAATTTTACGTCTACTACTGCTCCAATAATTTGGATAATTTTTCCTTTGCTCATAGTTATAAACTTTCCGCTCCCGATATGATTTCAATTAGTTCTTTTGTAATAGCTGCTTGACGACTTCTATTATACTCAATAGTAAGCTTGTCAACCATTTCACCTGCGTTTCGAGTAGCACTATCCATTGCGCTCATTCTTGAACCCTGTTCGCTAGCTGAATTCTCTAGCATTGCTTTAAATATCTGTGTAAATATATTTTTAGGCAATAAGTTACTTAAAATTTCATCTTCATCAGGTTCAAATTCATAATTATCTTCAGAAGAATTTTCTTCTACTTCAGATGTTTTTAAAGGTATTATTTGTTGTTCCTGGGGTATTTGAGTAATTACATTTTTAAATTTATTATAAAAAATTGCACATACATCAAATTCTTTTTTTTCAAAATTTTTAATTATCATCTTACCTACTTTTTCTGCATCCAAATAATTAATTGTTTTTGAATCTTTAAATGATATTTTTTCAACAATGTTATCTTTATAAACTCTCTTTAATTGATCATAACCTTTAGAACCTACAGTTATAATCTTTAAAGTTTTTCCTTCTTCAGATATTTTTTTAAAATATGCTTTAGCTTTTTTAATGATATTTGAATTAAAACCACCACATAGACCACGATCAGATGTCAGGACAATACATAAGTGTACCTTCTCTTCACCCGTTCCTGATAATAGCTTAGGTGCATTTTCCTTATCAGAAATACCACTAGATAAATTAAGAATAATATTATTCATCTTTTCAGAATAAGGCCTTCCCCTTTCAGCATTTTCTTGTGCTCTTCTAAGTTTAGCAGCCGCAACCATTTTCATGGCTTTGGTTATTTTTTGTGTAGATTTTACACTTGCTATTCTTTTTTTTAAATCGTCTAGCGTTGCCATATATTATGAATTAAAGCTTTTCTTAAGCACCGTTATTACTTCAATCAATGATTTTTCAATGTCTTCTTCCAGCTTACCTGAGCTTAAAATAGATTCTAAAATTTCTGGTTTTTCAGCTTTGCATCTTTCAATAATTTTAGATTCAAATTCAGCAATATCTTTAAGCTCCACATCATCTAAATAACCTTTAACTCCACAAAAAACTGAAATCACCTGTTCAGCAACTGTCATTGGAGAGTATTGTTTTTGTTTTAGAAGTTCAGTTAATTTTGAACCTCTATTTAAAAGTTTTTGCGTTGATGCATCTAAATCAGATCCAAATTGAGCAAATGCAGCCATTTCTCTGTATTGAGCCAGTTCAAGTTTCATTGAACCAGAAACTTTTTTCATTGCTTTAGTTTGCGCTGCAGATCCAACTCTAGAAACTGATAAACCTACGTTAATCGCTGGTCTAATTCCTTGGTTAAATAATTCTGTTTCAAGAAATATTTGTCCATCAGTAATTGAAATCACGTTAGTTGGAATAAATGCAGATACGTCTCCACCTTGTGTTTCAATTATTGGAAGGGCTGTTAATGATCCTCCACCATGCTCATCGCTAAGCTTGGCAGCTCTTTCAAGTAATCTACTGTGTAAATAAAATACGTCTCCCGGGTAAGCTTCTCTTCCAGGGGGTCTTCTTAATAAAAGTGACATCTGTCTATAAGCTACAGCCTGTTTAGATAAATCGTCATAAATGATCAATGAATGCATACCATTATCTCTATAATATTCACCCATTGTACAGCCTGTATAAGGTGCTAAGAATTGAAGTGGTGCTGCGTCTGAAGCTGTAGCAGCAACAATTGTTGTATACTCCATTGCACCAGCTTCTTCTAGAGTTTTTTGAATTTGTCTAACCGTAGATCTTTTTTGACCTATAGCCACATAGATACAATAAAGTTTTTGCTTCTCATCCCCAGATTCATTTATTTTTTTTTGATTAATGATTGCGTCAATAGCAACTGCAGTTTTTCCTGTTTGTCTGTCACCAATAATTAATTCACGCTGTCCTCTTCCAACTGGAACTAGACTATCAATTGATTTTAAGCCTGTTTGCATTGGTTCGCTGACAGATTGTCTTGGAATAATTCCAGGAGCTTTTACTTCAACTCTACTTCTTTTTGTTGCTTTATCTAAAGCACCTTTACCATCAATTGGATTTCCTAATCCATCAACAACTCTTCCTAATAATTCTTTTCCAACAGGTGTATCAACAATACTTCCTGTTCTTTTAACAACATCTCCTTCTTTAATTTTTCTATCATCTCCAAAAATTACAACTCCAACATTTTCACTTTCTAAGTTTAAAGCCATTCCTTTTGATCCATCAGAAAATTCTACCATTTCCCCAGCCTGAACATTATCTAGGCCATACACTCTGGCAATACCATCTCCAACCGATAAAACTTGGCCAACCTCAGTTACTTCGGCTTTATCACCAAATTTTTTAATTTGTTCTTTTAATATCTTTGTTACTTCTGATGGGTTTATCTCCATTTATGCCTCTATCATCCTATTTTCGATTTGTTGTAATTTATTTTTAATGGAAGTGTCTACCATCGTGCTTCCAACTTGCACAATTAAACCCCCAATTAAACTTTTATCATATTTGTAGTTTAATTTTATTTTTGAACTAAAATTTTTAGTTAATTCTTCTTTTATATTGTTGACTTCATCTTCAGTAAGATTTTTCGCCGAAGTCAACTCTGCTTTTAACTCACCTCTTTTGATTGAGCATATCTCAATGAAACTTTTTAAAATCTTATCTACATAAAAGAATCTTCTTTTAGATATTAGAAAGTTTAAAAATTTTGTTAATAATACATTTAATTTATATTGTTCTGAAATTTTATTTAAAACGTTAAACTGCTCTAATTTATTATTTGTAGGATTCTTGATTAAAGATTTAAAATCTTCACTTAAAAAAATTAAATTAATAATTTGAGCAGCATGGTCTTCAATGTCACTTAACATCTTAGCTTCTACAGCTAATTCGTAAAGGGCTAGAGAATACCTGCTAGCTGATGTATCTGAAAAACCTTTGTTCTTGCTCAATTTTGTTCCTTATAAATAATTGATGATTTATTAAAATTTTGTTTTAATTAACATATGCCCCTAATCTCTTCAAGTCACACATTGCATAAAATCGTTATTTTTTGCAGATTAATTGAAGTTTATTGGGTCAACATCAACTGACAGTTTTATTCCGGCAGAAAATTTAAATTTTTCGATATTTTTAGCTATAGAATTTTGTAATTTGAGGGATTTTGACCCTCTAATTAATAATCGTACTCGATATTTTTTTTTAAGCCTAAATATAGGGGCACTTACTGGACCAAGGACTTTTGCATTAATTTTATCTTTTATAAAATTTTTAAAATAAAAAGCATCTTTTTCTAATCTTTGTTCATTTTCACCAGTTAATATTACTGAAATAAATCTTTCATATGGAGGAAGTTTATTTTTTTTTCTTATTTCTAATTCTCTATCTAAAAAAATATCAGGGTTACTATTTGTAATCTCAGTAATCATTTTAGTATTTGTGTTATATGTTTGAAAATAAACTGTGGCAGGCTTACCCGTTCTACCAGCTCTTCCTGACAGTTGATGATATAATTGTAAGTTTTTCTCTGCTCCTCTTAAATCATGGCCCTGGGTTGACAAATCTATATCAACTACAATTATACAATTTAAGCTTGGAAAATGAAATCCTTTTGAAATTAATTGTGTTCCAACAAGAATTTCTATTTCATTATTTATAATTTTTTTTAATTTTTCAGATGAATCTTTTTTATTCATCGTATCACTTGAAAATATTTCAATTTTTTTTGAAGGAAAATTTTTTTTAACTTCTTCAGATATTCTTTCAACCCCAGGACCACTGAAAACAAAATCACATTTATCATTCTTGGAACAGTTTCTATCTAAAGACGATTTAAACCCACAATAATGACATAAAAGATTGTTTTTATGTTTGTGATAAACTAAATTTACAGAACAGTTTGGACACGAATAAGCATTGAAACATTTATTACATAACACGTGTGGAGAAAATCCCCTTCTATTTAAAAAAAATAAAACTTGATCATTTTTATCTAAGTGAAAATTTGCCTTCTGAATTATTTCTTTAGATAGCCAAGATTGCTTTTCTAATTTAGTATTATTTAAATTTATGATTTCATATTTAGGTAAAGAAGCACCTTGATATCGTTTTATTAATTTAGAAACTGTATATTTACCTTTTTTAATATTTTCATAAGTTTCGATAGAAGGTACTGCTGTAATTAAATTAATTGGAATGTTTTCAAAAGAAGCTCTGGAAACTGCCATATCTCTGGCATTATAAGTTATTCCCTCATCTTGTTTGTATGATTGGTCGTGTTCCTCATCCACAATTATAATTCCTAATTTCTTAAAAGGTAAAAAAAGAGATGATCTTGCTCCAATAATTACTTTAATTTTTCCTTCATTGACACCACTCCAAATTATTTCTTTTTTTTTTTTAGTAATTGCTGAATGCCATACAGCTGGCATGAAGCCAAAAAATTCATAAAACTTTTGCTCAAATTGTCCTGTTAAACCAATTTCAGGTAATAAAATTAAACCCTGAAATCCTTTATTGATAATCTTTTTTAATGCCTCAAAATAAACTATTGTTTTTCCTGATCCTGTTGTCCCTTGCAACACATGTACTCTAAACTTTTCGTTTAAATTATTCATTGATTTCAATGATTTTTTTTGTTCTTCAGATAGCTCGAAAGAATGATCTTTAATTTTAGCTAAATATTTTTCATATTTTTCGTCAGATAATTTTTCAACCGCATTACTGCTTAACAAAAGAAGCTTTAATGCCATACCTTTCGGCACAATATTATATTCGGAAAACCAATTTAAAAATTTGATAATATTTTTTTTTACTGATGAAATTTTTAATTTTTTTATAATCTTTTTAATTTTAAAATTTTTTGTATCATTTTTTTCAAATTCATCCCAAACTACGCCGGTAAGTTTTGATTTGCCGAATGGAACAATCACGTAATCGCCCATTTTAAGAATAAGATCACTTTCGTATGTAAATGGGTGATTAAATATATTTGGTAAAAGAACTGGATATTTCATATTTTTTTAATAATTTTAATAAAAATTACCTTAAATAATTTTCATGAAATTTACTATCATACAAAAGATTACCAATATATCGGCTTCCATCTAAAGTGATATGACCATAATCATAAAAAATTTTTTTTCCTTTGTTATCGATGCTGTGGCATGAACTTTTATTATTGTCACAAAAGGCAGAATATAAATCATAAAGGATCACTTTATTTCTATACATTTTTTTAATCTGATCATTAATTGGTTTAAAATTTTCAAGTTTTAACTGGTCAAAAAAGTAATTATCCATTGATACTTTGCTTGGTATTTTTTTGTTTTTTAAATAAAATAAATCAAGGATCGTTTGATTTTTTTTATTATTAGATGCAAATTCTGGTTTTTTTAAAAAAATGATTAATTTTTTTTGATTTTGATCTACTAATTCAATTAATTTTTGCAAATAAACTAAATCTTTTTTTTTATACCTTTGACTATACAAAATATAATCAGCGTGCTCAAAGTTATGAGAAAAAAGAAGATTTTTTTTTCTGTAATTTTTAAAATCTACTAAATTTATCCCATATCTTGCAAATTCGTAATTTTTAAATTTTTTTTGGTTAGTTTTAAAAATATTAAATAAATCTTTGGAATGAGAATCTCCAATAATTAAGATTTTTTTCTTATTATTATTTGGATTAAATTGTGGTGAAAAATTTACACTATCGTTTTCAAAAGAAAAAATGTTTTTTGTTTGCCTTAACGAATATTTGTTTATATTTTTAAGATAAGTTGAACTTTCATAAGCTAAATAATTATTATCTAAATTATAATTCGTATAATTTTCTTTTTTTGATTTTGTAGCATATTTGGCAGCTACTAAAAAAATTATAAGGATAAAAAATAAAATTAAGCTATATTGGAGCTTTATCGCTCTAAATTTTTTTTCAATTAAAAAATATGTAATGATTGAAACCATAAAACAAGCTAATATTAAAATTAATTTTTTATAATCTGTAAATTCTACAAATAGATAAGATCCCAATACCAGCATGGGAAAATGCCAAAGATATAATGAATATGAAATTTTTCCTAAGTAACTAAAACCTTTTTTTATTTTTTTAAAACTTTCATCATTATTAAAAATAATCATTACCCCAATACCAATAATAAAAACTAAGGTGTAAGGACTAGGATGGTAGTCTTCGTTTTGTAAGAATTGTAAATATAAAAATAATATAATTAAACCCAATACATATATATAGGAGTGAAATTTTTTTTTAATTTTCTGTTTTATAAAGTCAGAATATAAAAAAATAATTGCACCACTTAAAAACTCAAATACTCTTGAGAATGAGTTATAAAAATTAAACATATTATGTATCTTGTAATTTTTTAATACAAATAAATAAGATAAACCTATTAAAATAAATATTATGAAATGAATTACTTTTTCTTTACTTTTAAAAATAACAAACAATAGAGGGAAAAAAATATAAAATTGCATTTCAATCGACAAACTCCAAAAATGAAGGTTTATTAAACTATTTTTTTCAGCAAATTGATAAAGTACTGATGATGCCCAAAAATAAAAATTTGAGATTGCAGCTGATATTGAAAATGAAGCGTTGATATTTTTATTCAATAAAAAAAAATCAAATACAAAAAAAAGTGATCCTATTGAAACAATCAATACTATAGCTAATAGTGGTATAATTCTTTTTATTCTCCTTTCATAAAAGGGTAATAACAAAAAATTTTCAATTTTATTTTCAATTATAATTTTTGTTATAATAAATCCTGAAATAACAAAAAATATATCTACGCCTATAAATCCACCTTTAATTATTTGATAATCTAAAATGTTTAATTTGTAGTGGTATAAAATTACTAAGATTACCGATAGACCTCTCAGAGCTTCTATATCAATTCTTAAATTTCTTTTTTTTATCATCAAGCCTTTATCTTATCTTAAAGTAAGAATAACCTTTAAGAGTGTATTGCTCTTTTATCTACTGATAAGGCTGCTTCTTTTACCGCTTCTGAAAAAGTTGGGTGCGCATGACAAGTTCGTGCAATATCTTCTGCACTTGCCCCAAACTCCATACCAACCCCAATTTCTGCAATTAACTCACCTGCATGCTGACCTATAATGTGTGCCCCTAAAATTTTATCTGTTTTTTCATCCGCTAGAATTTTAACAAACCCCTCTGCTTCATCAATTGCTTTAGCTCTGGAGTTTGCCATAAATGAAAATTTACCAATTTTATATTTTATATTAGCTTCTTTTAATTGTTCTTCTGTTTTTCCAACATAAGCTACTTCTGGTGATGTATAGATAACTCCTGGGATGGTATCATAATTAACATGTCCAGATTGTCCTGCAATATTTTCTGCTACCGCAACACCTTCGTCTTCGGCTTTGTGTGCTAACATTGGCCCTTTGATTACATCACCAATTGCATAAATATTGCTTATATTTGTTTGAAAATTTTTATCTGTTTTAATTCTCTTTTTTTCGTCTAATTTAACACCGAGTGTTTCTAAATTTAAGTTATCAGTATTCGGCTTTCTACCAACAGAAATAAGGACGACATCACAATCAAAATTAATTTTTTTTCCTTCCTTATTAGTAGTAGAAACTGTTGCACCTTTTGCACTTTTTTTTATTTCCTCTACTTTAGTTTCCATATGAAAATTAATCCCTTGTTTCTTTAAAATTTTCATAAATTCTGTAGATATTTCTCTATCCATACCTGGTGTAATATTTTCAAGAAATTCAACTACATGAACTTCAGATCCTAATCTAGACCAAACAGAACCCATTTCTAAGCCTATATAACCACCACCGACTACAACCATTTTTTTTGGAACTGTCTGTAAAGTTAATGCACCAGTTGATGAAATAATTATTTTTTCATCAAATTCAATTTCCGGTAATGAAACCGGTACAGAACCAGTGCTAATAACTGTTTTTTCTGTTTCTATAATTGTTTCCTTTTTTTGGTCGCTTAAAATAGAAATTTTATTTGCTGATTTAAAGCTTCCAGTTCCCTTAAAATAAGTAACTTTGTTTTTTTTAAATAAAAACTCAACACCTTTTGTTAAAACTGTCACTGCTTTATCTTTATTTTTCATCACTTTTTCAAGATTAAGTTTTACCTCACCAACTTCAATACCAAGCTTTAAAAAATTTTTTGCTTTATGATAGTTTTCTGAAAGATTTAGTAAATTTTTTGATGGTATGCACCCTACATTTAAGCAAGTTCCACCAAGTGAACCCCTAGATTCTATACACGCAGTTTTAAGACCTAGTTGTGCAAGTCTAATTGCACAAACATAACCTCCTGGGCCCCCACCAATTACTACTGCTTGAAATTTTTCTGACATTTAAATATCTAAAAATAATCTTCTTGGATCTTCTAGGTTTTCTTTAATCATCTTTAAAAAAGAGACTGACTCTTTTCCATCAATAATTCTATGATCATATGATAATGCTAAATACATAATTGGTCTAATTTTAATTTCTCCATCAACTACTACCGCTCTTTCAACAATATTATGCATACCTAAAACACCTGATTGGGGTAAGTTCAAAATTGGCGTTGATAACATTGAACCATAAACACCTCCGTTACTTATTGTAAACGTTCCACCCTGAAGATCTTCGATTGTTAATTTTCCATCTCTAGCTTTTTCTGAAATTTTCTTGATACTTTTTTCTATATCAGCAAATGATAATTCGTCTGCATTTTTTAAAACTGGAACTACTAAGCCTTTTTCTGTTCCAACAGCAAAACTTATATTATAGTAATTTTTATAAACTATGTCTTCACCATCTATTTCGGCGTTAACTGCAGGAAATGACTTTAAAGCTATTATACAAGCTTTAACGAAGAAAGACATAAAACCTAGTTTAATTTCATATCTGCTTTGGAAGTCTTCTTGATTTTCTTTTCTCATCTCCATAATACTAGACATATCAACCTCATTAAATGTAGTTAACAAAGCTGCGTTTTCTTGTGCTTGTTTTAATCTTTTAGCAATTGTTTGTCTTAATCTGGTCATTCTAATTCTTTCTTCTTGACCATATTGAGCTTTTCTTTCAGATGGTTTGGATTGTTCTCCCATCAAGTTTATTAAATCACCCTTTAAAATTCTTCCATCTTTACCCGTGCCTTTTACAGGCTGAATATCTATTTTTTTTTCAGCTACAATTTTTCTAACAGCTGGAGATAAGGTTTGGTTTTCAGGCCCTGTATCTAAATTCTTTTCTTCTTTTATTTCGTTTGTTAAAATCAATGGTTCTTCTGCCAGGTTATTCTCTTCAGATTTTTTATCAAAAACTTTGGGTTCATTTTGTGGAACCTCAAGATTAACAACATTGTTTTCCTTAAATGGTGGATCAATTTTATTGATTTCTTTTTTATTAACTGTTCCTGCTCTATTTTCTGATACAGAACCTAATAAAGCACCTATTTCAACAACTACTCCATTTTTAGAATTAATTTCTGATAAAACTCCACTAACTGGAGAGGGCACTTCTAAATTTACCTTATCTGTCTCTAATTCAACAATAGGTTCATCTACCTTAACTGTATCACCTTCATTTTTCAGCCACTTAGAGACTGTTGCCTCTGTAATACTTTCTCCAAGAACTGGAACTAGAATTTTTTCACTCATTATGTTTACTCAAATACTTTTTTAATAATTTCTTGTTGTTGAGAAATATGTCTTTTTGCATATCCTGTTGCTGGTGATGCGTCTGGACTTCTTCCTATATACGAAATTTCCTTATTATTAGCTTTAATAGTGTCTAAAGTCCATTGTATATAATCTCTTACCGAAAACCATGCGCCCATATTTTTTGGCTCTTCCTGACACCAATAAAATTTCGCATTTTTTGCAAATACCTTAAGTTCTTTAACAAGAGTTTTTGCTGGAAATGGATATAGTTGTTCGATTCTAAACAATATAATATCATCCTTTTTTAATTTTTCTCTGGCGACTAATAAATCAAAGTAAACTTTACCTGAACACATTATTACCTTTTTAATCTCAGAGTTTTTTCTTAACTTTATAAAACCACTAGTTTTTGGGTCTATGGCATGGTCCCACAATATTCTATGAAATGAATTTTCTTTGTTAAAGTCCTCTAAGTTAGAAACACAATATTTATTTCTAAGTAAAGATTTTGGTGTCATCATAATTAGTGGTTTTCTAAAATCTCTATGCATTTGCCTTCGTAATGCATGAAAATAATTCGCTGGAGTGGTGCAATTCATTACTTGCATATTATCATTTGCACACAACTGTAAAAATCTTTCTAATCGGGCTGATGAGTGTTCTGGCCCTTGCCCCTCATATCCGTGAGGTAACAGCAACACTAGCCCAGATGCTCTTGACCATTTTCTTTCACCAGATGCAATAAATTGATCTATTACTACTTGTGCCCCATTAGCAAAATCTCCAAATTGCGCCTCCCAAAGGGTCAGTGTATTTGGTTCAACCAAACTATATCCATATTCGAAACCTAAAACTGCTAATTCAGACAAAAAACTATCCACTACTTCAAATTGTTTTTGATTATTTGAAATATTATTTAAAGGTACGTAGCGACTATTGTCTTTTTGGTTTCTTAATACAGAGTGTCTTTGACTAAATGTTCCTCTTCCAGAGTCTTGACCAACAAGTCTTATTGGATAACCCTCCTCTAATAAAGATCCAAATGCTAAAGCTTCCGCTGTTGACCAGTCTATATTAGATCCATTTTTAACAGCTTCTTTTCTAGAATTTAATATTTTAACTATTGTTTTATGTAAATTTAATTTTTCTGGAGCAGAATTTATTTTTTCTGAAATTTTTAAAAGCTTTTTTGTATCAGCGCCAGTCACTCCACGTTTATCTTTACCTTTTTCAGGTCTATAAGCTGACCACGAACCCTCAAACCATTCAATTTTTGGTTTATAGTCCTTCGCATTTTTAAACTGGTCATCAAGTAAATCTTTGAATTTTTTAATTGAACCCTCTAACTCTTCGTTAGTCATTGTATTTTCAGATACTAGTTTGTTACCATAAACTTTGATTGGAGAAGGATGAGATCTAATCTTTTCATACATTAAAGGCTGAGTAAATGATGGCTCATCGCCCTCATTATGACCAAATCTTCTATAACAAATCAAATCCACAACAACATCTCTATTAAATTTTAATCTAAACTCCGTAGCTATTCTGGTCGCATAAACTACAGATTCTGGATCATCTCCATTTGCATGAATGATTGGTGCGTCAACCATCTTAGCCACATCTGAAGGATAAGGAGAAGAACGAGCGAACCTTGGGCTTGTGGTAAAACCTATCTGATTATTAACAATAATATGAATTGTTCCTCCAGTATTATGTCCCGGCAAACCAGACATTGCAAAACATTCTGCAACTACACCCTGCCCTGCGAATGCTGCATCACCATGTATTAAAATTGGTATTACTTTATTTCTTTCTTTGTCTTTGTGAAAAAATTGTTTTGCTCTTGTTTGACCAAGAACCACTGGGTTAACTGCCTCTAAATGAGATGGATTATCTGTTAAACTAACATGAACAGAATTACCATCAAACTCTCTATTTGAAGATGCCCCTAGATGATACTTAACATCACCAGCACCATCCTCTGATGATGAATTAAACTCTCCTGCAAACTCATTAAATATTCTTTTATAAGATTTTTGTAAAACGTTTGCTAATACATTTAGTCTTCCTCTATGAGACATTCCAATTTTAACTTCCTTAACTTTGTATTGGCCACTAATTTTAATTATTTGTTCAAGAGCAGGTATTAAACTTTCTCCACCATCTAATCCAAATCTTTTTGTCCCAACATATTTTTTATGTAAGAATTTTTCAAATTCCTCCGCTTGAATTAACTTATTTAGGATCGCATCCTTTCCATTTTTTGTAAATTTTAATGCATTCTCATCATTTTCAATTCTATTCCTAAGCCACTTTCTTTCTGTTGGGTTTGATATATGCATATATTCATAACCAACTGGCCCACAATAAGTTTTTTTTAAAAAAGTTAATATTTCTCTTAACGTTAAAGATTCTTTATTTATTACTCCATCTAAATAAATTTTTTCTTTATAATCGTCTTTCTTAAATCCATAATATTCTGGATGAAGTTCATCTAGATATTCTGTTTTCATCATACCCAGTGGATCAAGTTTAGCTATTAAGTGTCCTCTTTGTCTATAGGCTCTGATTAATGCAACTGCTCTTATTGAGTTAGCATTATTTTTAATTAAATTTTTTGAGGTAATAGTTGCAGTATTATCTTCTTGAGAATTTTTTTCACCCTCTTCCTCAATTCTTCTTTCAATTTCATTAATATCAATTTTTTTTTTTAAACTCCAAGAAGGTCCATTGATTTCTTTTACAATAACATTTAATTCATCTCCAACTTCTTCAAAATAATTTTTCCAACTGCTTGGTAAATCTGCATCATTATTAATAAACTTGAGATACATTTGTTCAATAAATGCACTATTAGATTTATTTAAAAATGAAGTTTTTTCAAATTCAAAATTTTTTGATGATGACATTTGTTAAGTTAATATAATACCAGAAAAATATTTTTCAATTAGACAATTTGTTAAATAATGTTTTACCTAACTCAGAGGGTGATTTAGCAATGGTAATTCCACATTCTTCCATCTTTTTAATTTTATCTTCAGCTCCACCTTTACCACCTGATATAATGGCTCCTGCATGACCCATTCTTCTTCCGGGCGGAGCTGTTATTCCAGCAACAAAACCAACCATGGGCTTTTGAATTTTATGATTTTTTACAAATTCAGCCGCTTCTTCTTCAGCAGAACCTCCAATTTCTCCAATCATAAGAATTGATTTTGTTTCTTCGTCATTTAAAAATAGATCTAAGCAATCTATAAAGTTTGTTCCATTAACTGGATCTCCACCAATTCCAATACAAGTTGATTGCCCTAATCCATTCTCAGTTGTCTGTGCAACAGCTTCATACGTTAAAGTTCCTGATCTTGAAACTATTCCTACAGAACCTTTTTTATGAATATTTCCTGGCATGATTCCAATTTTACATTCTTCTGGAGTAATTACTCCCGGACAGTTTGGTCCAATCAATCTGCTTTTTGAATTATTTAATTTTTGTTTAACTCTGAGCATATCTTGTATTGGTATACCCTCTGTAATACACACTATAAGTTCAACTGAAGCATCTATGGCTTCAATTATTGCAGCCGCAGCAAATTTTGCTGGAACATAGATCATTGTTGCATCAACCCCCACATCATTTTTAACTTCTGCTACAGTATTAAAAACTGGACGATCAAGATGTTTTTGTCCACCTTTTTTTGGAGTAACTCCGCCAACTAAATTGGTTCCATATTCTATTGCCTGCTTAGAGTGAAAAGTCCCGTGTGTTCCTGTAAATCCTTGACATATAACTTTTGTATTTTTATTAATTAAAACAGACATATTATTCTATAGCCTCTACTATTTTTTTAGCAGCATCATCTAAATTTTCAGCAGATATTAATTTTAATCCTGAGTTATCCAATATTTTTTTTCCTTCTTTAAAATTTGTGCCTGCAAGTCTAACTACTAGAGGAACACTTATGTTTATTTCTTTTGCAGCATCCACAACTCCTTGGGCGAGAACATCACATCTCATTATTCCACCAAAAATATTTATCAAAATTCCTTTAACATTTTTGTCTGATAATATTATTTTTAGTGCAGCAGAGACTTTTTCTTTTGAAGCACCACCACCTACATCTAAAAAATTAGCTGGTTCTTTTCCGTACAATTTAATTATATCCATAGTTGCCATTGCCAATCCTGCTCCATTAACCATACAACCAATACTTCCATCTAGTTTTATATAAGCAAGATCATGTTTGCTTGCCTCAATTTCTATGGGATCTTCTTCATTTAAATCTCTTAGTTCCATAATTTCCGGATGTTTAAATAATGCATTAGAGTCAAAATTTACTTTTGCATCTAGACAGATTATCTTTTTTTCTTTAGTTAAAATTAAAGGGTTAACTTCAACCATGTTGGCATCTGTACTAATAAACATTTGATATACTGACCTTATCAGTGATATAGCTTGCTTTTTTGCATCATTGCTTAAATTAAAAATTTTAATTATTTTTTCACAATCTGCATCTAAAATCTCCTCACCTATTTCAACTTTTGTTGTTATAATTTTTTCAGGTGTTTTGCTGGCTACCTCCTCAATATCCATTCCACCTTGATCACTTGATATGAATGCAATTTTTGAACTTACCCTGTCAACTAGACAGGAAAGGTAAAATTCTTTATCTATATTCGAAGATTCCTCAACATATAATCTCTTAACCTCTCTACCCTCTGGACCAGTTTGATGTGTTACAAGAGTTTTGCCCAAAAGTTCTTTGGCTGCAACACTTAATTCCTCAAGGGTATTTAAAATTTTTACTCCTCCCGCTTTACCTCTTCCACCAGCGTGAATCTGTGCTTTCAAAACAAATTTTTCAGTTTTTAGTGATTTTGATTTTTCAACTAGCTCATCCACAGTAAAAGCAAAAACTCCCTTTGGGACAACTGCACCATATTTTTTTAAAATTTGTTTAGCTTGATGCTCGTGAATGTTCATTATTACCTAGAAAGATCTGGATCTATCTTAGAGGCTGCTTCCCATAGGGCCTTGACTGCTTCAATTGAGTTTATAAATTCTTTTTTTTCTTTTTCGTCTAAATCTATCTGTTCTATTTTTTCAACACCATCTTTTCCAATTATTACAGGTACGCCAGCATAAACATTGTCGACTCCATACTCTCCATTTAAATGAACTGCACATGGAAGTAATTTTTTTTCATCTTTTAAGTATGCTTCAGCCATTTGAACCCCTGATGCAGCCGGTGCATAAAATGCTGAACCTTTTTCTAAATGTTTTACAATTTCACCACCACCATCTCGAGTTCTTTGATTAATCTCCTCTAGTCTCTCAGAAGATATTTTTCCTTCTTTTACTAAATCTAGAAGTGGCTTTCCTGAAACTTTTGTAAATCTTGGCAAGGGAACCATTGTATCTCCGTGACCACCCATTACCATTGCTTCAATTTCTTTTACTGGCACATTTAACTCTAATGACAAAAATAATTTAAATCTTGAACTGTCTAAAATTCCAGCCATTCCAACTACTTTGTTTGCTGGTAGACCAGAGAATTTTTGAAATGCCATTACCATTACATCTAATGGATTTGTAATACATATAACAAATGCGTTAGGTGCATTTGTCTTAATACCTTCTGCTACTTGCTTAATAATCTTTAAATTAATACCAAGTAAGTCGTCTCTGCTCATTCCTGGTTTTCTTGGTACACCAGCCGTTATTATAATTACGTCTGAATCTTTAATATCTTTATAGTTATCAGTTCCTGAAAACCTTACATTAAAACCATCGACTGATGATGATTGAGCAATATCTAGAGCTTTTCCTTTAGCTATTCCACTTGCAACATCAAATAACACAACCTCATTGGCCACTTCCTTAGTGCCTATTAAATGAGCCAGTGTTCCGCCAATTTGACCCGCTCCTATTAAAGATATTTTTTTCATAATTTTTTCCTATTTCATTGTTGGCATGACAAATTCCGCATTAGACCTTATGCCAGAAGGCCATCTTGAGGTTACTGTTTTAAGTTTTGTATAAAATTTAATTCCTTCTGCTCCATGCATTGCACTGTCCCCAAATAATGATCTTTTCCATCCACCAAAACTATGGAAGGCCATTGGAACTGGAATTGGTACATTAATTCCAACCATACCAACTTGTATTTTACTAGCAAATGTTCTGCCCACATCGCCATCTCTTGTATAAATGCTTACTCCATTTCCATATTCATGGTCGTTAATCAATTTGGTTGCTTCATCAAAAGTTTTAACTCTTATTACTGATAAAACTGGTCCAAATATTTCTTCTTTGTAAATTCTCATATTTTTTTGAACATGGTCAAATAAACATCCACCTATAAAAAAACCTTTTTCATAACCTTGCAGCTTTATGTTTCTTCCATCAACAACTAATTTTGCACCCTCTTCAACACCTAAATCAACATAACTTTTAACTTTTTCTAAATGCTCTTTGGTAACTAATGGACCCATTTCGGATGTTTTGTCCATACCAGGTCCTACTTTCAGTGCCTCTGCTTTTTTTGATAATCTTGCAACTAATTCATCTCCTATATCTCCTACTGCTACAGCAACTGATTGAGCCATACACCTTTCTCCTGCTGATCCATATGCTGCTCCCATCAATCCATTGACTGCACCATCAAGGTCACAATCAGGCATCACGACTAAATGATTTTTTGCTCCTCCCAATGCTTGAACTCTTTTTTCATTTTTTGCAGAATTTTCATAAATATATTTAGCAATTGGTGTTGAACCCACAAAGCTTACAGCTTTAACATCTTTATTTGTTAAAATAGCATCAACTGATTCTTTGTCTCCATTAACAACATTAAAAACTCCATCTGGTAATCCAGCCTCTTTTAGCAGTTCAGCTAATTTCAATGGACATGATGGGTCTTTTTCTGATGGTTTTAAAATAAATGTATTTCCACAAGCTATGGCGATAGGAAACATCCACATAGGCACCATTGCTGGAAAGTTAAAAGGTGTAATGCCCGCAACAACTCCAAGTGGTTGACGCATTGACCAACTGTCAACATTTGTTCCAACATTTTCTGAAAATTCTCCTTTAAGCAAATGTGGAATTCCACACGCAAACTCAACTACTTCTAGTCCTCTTGTTAAAGAGCCTTTAGCATCTTCATAAACCTTACCGTGTTCTGAAACAATTAATTTTGTAAGTTCATCAGTATTTTTTTCTATCAATTCTTTAAATTTAAACATCACTCTTGCTCTTTGAAGAGCAGGCTTTAAAGACCATGTTTCAAAAGCTTTTTTTGCAATTTCTACTGCTTGATCAAGGTCTGCTTTATTAGCTAGCCTTACTTCTGATTCTTGCTCACCAGTGGCTGGGTTGAATATTTTACTTTTTCTATCAGACGAGCCTGAAATAAGCTTACCGCCAACAAAATGTTCTAATAAATTCATGAATACGATCTTTTAGATCAAAATATAATATTAGTCTATTATTATTAGAAAAATTAATTAAAGGTTAGCTGTAACTAACATCTTTTTTAGTTCTGCTATTGCTTTTGCTGGATTTAATCCTTTTGGACACGCACTAGTACAATTCATAATAGTGTGACACCTATATAACTTAAGTTCATCAGCAACCTTTTTTAATCTTTCTTTTCTTTCATCATCTCTACTATCTACTATCCATCTGTAAGCTTGAAGTAGTACTGCAGGACCTAAATATTTATCACCATTCCACCAATAACTTGGGCAAGATGTTGAGCAACAAGCACACATAATACACTCATAGGCACCATCTAATTTTAATCTATCTTCTTTAGTTTGTAATATTTCAGTAGTTTCAACTTTTTGGTTTGTTTTAAGCCAGGGTTCAATAGACTCGTACTGTTTATATAATCCACTTAAATCACCTATTAGATCTCTTTTAACTTTTAAATGGGGTAGTGGGTAAATATTAATATCTCCATCTATTTCTGCATGAGGTTTTGTACAAGCTAAACCATTTTTCCCATCCATATTCATTGCGCACGAACCACAAACACCGTGTGCACAAGATCTTCTATACGCTAATGTTGGGTCAATTTCATTTTTGATTTTGTTTAAAATATCTAAAACTTTTGAAGGACAATTATCCATATCCACCTCATATGAGTCAACTCTTGGATTTTCTCCTGTACTGGGATCCCATCTATATACATTTACTTTTCTAATATTTTTGGAACCAGTTTTATCTTTGTAGAAAATACCTTTTTTAACTTCTGAGTTTTTAGATAAATTTATTTGAACCATTAATATACTCGTTCTTGTGGAGGAAAGTATTGTACTTCATTTGTTAAGGTTGTTTTATGAACTGGTCTATAGCTAATTTTTGTTTCTTTTCCATTGCACCATGAAAGAGTATGTTGCATAAATTTTTCATCATCTCTCTTTGGGTAATCTTCTCTTGCATGAGCCCCCCTGCTTTCTTTTCTGTTGTGCGCTGAATCCATTGTGGTAATCGCTTGTCTAATAAGATTATCAAACTCTAAAGTTTCAACTAAATCAGTATTAAAAACTAGTGATTTATCCTTAACGGAAATTGACCCCATACCATCATATGTTTTTCTGATTTCAGAGGCGCCCTCTTTAAGAGTTTTTTCTGTTCTAAAGACTGCACATTTTGATTGCATAGTTTTTTGCATCGCAAGTCTCAATTCAGCTGTACTATTTTCTCCATTTGAATTTCTAAGTTTATCAAATCTTTCTAAACATTTTTCAGTTTCAGATTCTCCTATTTCTTCATGGGGTGTTCCTGGTTTAACTAATTCTGCTGCTCTTTTTGCGGCAGCCCTCCCAAATACCATTAAATCTATTAAAGAATTAGAACCTAATCTATTAGCTCCATGAACTGAAACACATGCCGCTTCACCAATTGCCATTAATCCTGGTACAGTTTTTTCAGAACCATTAACTGTTAACACTTCTGCTTTATAGTTTGTTGGAATACCACCCATATTATAATGAACAGTTGGAACAACAGGTATTGGATCTTTTGTTACATCCACATCTGCAAATAGTCTTGCAGCATCAGAGATTCCTGGAAGCCTTTCTGCAATTACTTTTTTGTCTAAGTGACTTAAATTTAAAAGAACATGATCTTTATCTTTACCCACACCTCTTCCTTCATTAATTTCAATAGACATTGATCTGCTTACCACGTCTCGAGATGCTAAATCTTTTGCATTAGGAGCGTATCTCTCCATAAATCTTTCTCCTTTAGAGTTCACAAGATATCCACCTTCTCCTCTAACACCTTCTGAAATTAAAGTGCCGTGGCCATAAATTCCTGTAGGATGAAATTGAACAAACTCCATATCTTGTAGTGGAAGTCCAGCTCTTAAAACCATTGCATTTCCATCACCAGTACATGTGTGTGCTGATGTTGCAGAATAATAAACTTTACCATATCCACCAGTGGCAATTATAGTTGAATGAGCTCTAAACCTATGAATTGTTCCATCGTTTAAATTCCAAGCTATTAACCCTTTACATTCACCATCTTTCATTAACAGGTCTAATGCAAAATATTCTATAAAAAATTCCGTGTTATGCTTAAGTGCTTGTCCATAAAGTGTGTGAAGAATTGCATGTCCAGTTCTATCAGCTGCTGCACAAGTTCTCTGAACTATGCCATTGCCATAATTTTTTGTCATTCCCCCAAAGGGTCTTTGATAAATTTTTCCATCTTCTGTTCTACTAAACGGAACTCCATATTTTTCTAATTCAATAACTGCTGAAGGAGCTTCTTTACAAAGATACTCAATACTATCTTGATCGCCCAACCAATCAGCGCCCTTGACTGTGTCATACATATGCCAACGCCAGTCATCTTCACCCATATTTCCTAACGATGCCGATATACCTCCTTGTGCTGCAGAAGTATGACTTCTTGTTGGAAAAACTTTTGAAATACATGCTGTCTTCAAGCCTGCTTCACTCAAACCAACAGCCGCTCTGAGGCCAGAGCCACCAGCTCCAAGTACTATTACATCGTATTCATGATCTATTATTTTGTATGAGCTCATTAGTTTAAATTAAATATTACAATAATTGTAGTTAATGGCATTATTATAGCAAAAATATTAAGCACTTTGTTTGCGGCATTTTTGATTTTTTCATCCTGAACATAGTCCTCAAACACCTCACTAATACTCAAAGCAGAGAAAAAGTAAGCAAATACAAGCATTAAAGAAAATAAAAATTTTGATGGCTGGGTGGTAAAAAAATTAACAACCTCAATATAATCTTTATCAAAAATTGAAACGAGGTTTATGATAAACCAGATCATTAAAGGTATTAAAAACCCTGAACTAATTTTCATCAACATCCATTTTTTGGTTGCAGAATTCATTTTAAAAAAAACCCTTTCCTAATAAGTAGAAGAGAATTGTAAAAAAAATAGACCCAAAAATTACCAATAAACCTGTAATCTTTGTTGTCTTTAGTTCGAATCCATAACCAAGGTCCATTACAAGATGTCTTACTTCACTTAATGTCTGAAAACTAAAAGACCAAGTTAAACAAATAATAATAAATTTTCCAAAAATGGATTGTAAAAATAATTTTGTTAAGTCGTAACCAGATTCTCCTAACAATAAAGAAAGTATCCAAAAACAAATTAATGTTATAGCTACTATATTAACTATTCCAGTAATTCTGTGAGAGATAGAAACTAAAGAAGATATATGCCATCTATAAACTTGAATATGAGGTGATAAAGGGTTGTTATTATCCATTATTTTTTTTAATTAAAAGTTCAGCTATTTCAATTGAGTTTAATGCGGCACCTCTTAATAAATTGTCAGAAACTATCCACATATTTATTGTATTCTCTTTTGTTTTATCTTCTCTGATCCGAGAAATAAAAGTTTCATTTTTACCCTCTGCCTCTAAAGGTGTAATGTAACCCCCATCTTCTCTTTTATCATATACCTCACATCCTTCTGCATTGTTTAATAAAGAATGTATTTTTTCTAAGCTAAATGGTTTTTTAAATTCAATATTTACTGACTCTGCATGAGAAACTAAAACAGGAATTCTCACACATGTTGCTGTCAGTTCAATATTATTATCAAGAATTTTTTTTGTTTCATTTGCCATCTTTAATTCTTCTTTTGTATAACCATCATCTGCAAAAATATCTATGTGGGGAATTACATTAAATGCAATTTGTTTGGTAAAATTTTTAGAATCTATTTTTTTTTTATCTAAAGATAATTTTGTTTGTTCAATCAGTTCATCCATTGGTGCTTTACCACCACCCGATACAGATTGATAAGTTGATATCACTACTCTTTTGATATTAAACTCATCATGAAGTGGTTTTAAAGCTATCACTAGCTGTGCTGTTGAACAATTTGGATTGGCAATAATATTTTTTTTTAAAATATTAATTGCTTCTGGATTTACCTGGGGAACAATTAAAGGCACATCTCTATCCATTCTAAAGAAGCTAGAATTGTCAATTATCGTACTATGCTTTGCGGCTTTTTCTGCATATTTTTCCGATATTTTTCCACCTGCTGCAAAAAATGTAATTTCAGCGTTTGAAAAATCATATGTCTCTAAATTATAAACCTCATGTTCTTTACCATTAAAGTTTATTTTTTTACCAACACTTCTTGAAGAAGCGACTAAAAATAATTGATCAATCGGAAATTTTTTCTGCTCTAATACTTCGAGCATTTTTCTCCCAACATTACCTGTGGCTCCTACAATCGCTATATTCATGATATTATTTAACTTTTATACTAAATGAAGGGTAAATCGCAAACATTTCCATTAAATGTATTATCATTTATTTGGATTTTGAAGCCTTGGGATACTTTCCAGTGGGACTTCTGGATCATTGCTATTCCAATAACCATTTTGAAATGAGGTGAATAGCAAGCCGACCTTAATTCACCAATTATATTATTATTTTCATCATACAGAATTTTTGATCTCGTAAGGCTGATTTCCTTTATATCAATTTTAACTCCTAATAACTTTTTTTGAGCTCCTTCTGTTTTTACTTTTTTTAATTTATCTTTTCCTAGAAACTTTATATCACTATCTAAATTAACATATTGATCAAACCCACATTCAAATGGATTGTCTTTGTTATCAAAATCGTTACCATAAGATAAAAGTGCACTCTCAATTCTCTCTATTAAGTTTGGACATCCAGGTCCTACATTAAATTCTTTTCCAGTTTCAAAAAGATGATCATATAATTTTTGTCCTGACTCTGCATTTTCTACATAGACTTCATATCCACCTTGTTTCGACCATCCCGACCTTGCTATTAAATGTTTTGTCCCTTCAAAATCAAAATAATCAAATCCAAAAAATTTTAGTTCGGTAATCTTTTTTCCAAAAACTTTTTCCATTAATGCAAATGATTTTGGACCTTGTACTGCCATTATATCAACTGCTGGCTCTATAATTTTAACATCAAATTTATATCCTGAGGCCAAACCTTTAGCAAAAAAGATCACATCCGAATCTGCTATTGATAACCACCATCTATTTTCTTCAAGTTTTAAAACAACTGGGTCATTAACAAGATTTCCATTTTCATCTATTATTGGACAATAATAACATCTACCGACTTTTGATTTTGATAAGTCTCGACATGTCATCAATTGTACTAATTCAGCAGAATTTTTTCCTGATATTTCTACTTGTCTTTCTGCAGCCACGTCCCATACCTGAACATGTTCTTTTAAGTGATTGTAGCTGTCTTCTATTGAACCAAACGCAGCAGGTAGCAACATATGATTGTAAATCGTATATGCCGTAACCCCTTGCCTCTCTATTCTTGATGTATAAGGTGTACTTCTTAATCTTCTAGATTTTGCTATTGAAAAATTTTTCATTTTTTTAAAAATTCAGCGATCTTTTCTCTCATTTCAAAGGCTTTTTCAAACATAATCATGTGTCCACAATTTTTTATTATATGAGTTTTTGAATTAGGAATAAGTTCAGCAAATTTCTTGCCCTTTTCAAGGCTAACCATCTTATCTAGTTCACCAAAAATAAACAATGTAGGGCAATTAATTAACTTTGTAGCTTCTGATCCATTTTTATAATTATTACAAGCCACAAGATCTACGGCTAAAATTTCTCTAATATCTCGTGGTGATTTAATAATTTTCTCAACAGGATTGCCTCCAATGAAGCTTTTTGAGTGTTCATAACTCCATTTCATCATTAACTTAACTGCTAGATCATCACCGTCTTCAGCAAGATCAATTAAGTCTTGATTCACCGGCATCTTATATGATCCAGCAACAAATACTAAGGCTTTAACCCTTTTTGGATATTTAGAATAATACTCTATTGCTTCTAAGCATCCTTGTGAATGCGCAATTATAGTAATCTTTGCGGTATCAAGTTTAATAAAAACTTTTTCTAACCAATCAGTAATCTCTTCTATTGATTTTAGACTTTTACCTTCAGAATTACCATGTCCTGGCAAGTCAATTGCTAAAACATTATAATTTTGATTTGACAAATAGTGTTCAGTCAAAGACCAAACAATTTGTGAAAGACCACTTCCATGAAGTAAAACTATAGTATGTTTATTTTTATCAATTCCTTGACCTGCATCTGAAGCAAAATAATTTTTATTATCTATCTCAAAAATCAACTTGGGTCCTTGACCTTTTTTCTTAGCTCAAATTTTTGTATCTTTCCCGTAGATGTTTTTGGTAGCTCACAAAAGATAACTTTTTTTGGGAGTTTAAATCCTGCTAAAGTTTCTCTGCAGAAATCTATAATGTCTTTTTCTTCTACAAATTTATCTTTAATTAACTCAACAAAAGCGCAGGGCGTTTCTCCCCATTTTTCATCTGGTATAGCAACAACTGCTGCCAATGATACTGCTGGATGTTTTGCAATAGTGTTCTCTATTTCAATTGAAGAAATATTTTCTCCACCTGAAATGATAATATCTTTAGATCTATCTAAAATCTTAATATATCCATCTGGATGAGTTACAGCCAAATCTCCCGAGTGAAACCACCCACCAGACATAGCTTTATCAGTGGCTTCTTTGTCTTTATAATATCCTTTCATTACAATATTTCCTCTAATCATAATTTCACCCATAGTTTTTCCATCCTTGGGAACGGGATTCATTGTTTCAGGATCCATGACAACAGCACCCTCAGTATTAGGATATCTAACACCTTGTCTTGCTTTAATTTCATTCTTTTTATCTTTATCTAATATATTCCAATCGTCATTCCACGCACATTGCAACATATGACCATAAGTTTCTGTTAATCCGTATACATGCATTACTTCAAATCCTAAATTTTCCATCTTTTCAAAAATAATACTTGGGGGTGGTGCACCAGCAGTCAAAACATTTACTTTTCTTTTTAATTTTATTTGATCCTCCTTGGGTGCATTAACTATCATGTTTAAAACAATAGGTGCTCCCCCAAAATGAGTTACATCGTATTTATCAATCAACTCAAAAATTTTTTTAACATCAATGTTTCTTAAGCAAATAATTCTGGCGTGTAACATGGAAAGTGTCCAGGGATAACACCATCCATTACAATGAAACATTGGCACAACACATAAAAAGTTTAATTTATTAGGCATATTCCATGCTTGGGTACTTCCTGTTGCCATCAAATAAGACCCTCTATGATGATAAACAACACCCTTAGGGTTGCCTGTTGTTCCAGATGTATATCCTAGTGAAATCGCTTGCCACTCGTCTTTTGGTTTTTTCCATTCATAATTTTCATCTCCACTAGTTAAAAAACTTTCATACTCTAGCTTACCAATATTTTTAAAACTACTTGTATCTACGTCTTTGTCATCTATATCAATAATGGTAATTTTATTTTTTACATTTTTTAAAGCTTTAGCAATTACTTCATGAAATTGTCGGTCTACAATCAAAACTTTTGCATCACTATGCTCCAAAATATAACTAACAGTATTAGGGTCTAATCTTGTATTGATTGCATTAATTACTGCTCCAACCATGGGTATTGAGTAATGAGCTTCAAAAATTTCAGGAGTATTAAAGGCCATTATTGAAACTGTGTCTCCAGTTTTTACACCAAGCTTATCTAATGCACTAGCAAACTTAACACATCTTTTATAAACTTCTTCCCAAGTATAAGATCTACTTTCATAAACCACAGCCTCATAATTTGGATATATATCTTTTGTTCTTTCTAAAAATGTTAAGGGAGATAAAGGAACATAGTTGGCATCATTTTTATCTAAATTGGTGTCGTAGTGACTCATTTTAATTGAATTTAAAATTCATTATATAATCACTTCCAGTTGTGGCAGTTTTAAAATGACTTTCTGCTCTTGGTAAGACTCTTTTAAAATAAAAATTTGCAGTTTGTATCTTATCCTCATAAAAATCTTTATTTTGATCATAATCTTTAAAACTTACTTCCAAAACCTTTATCCACGCATGGGCTATGGATACAAAGCCTAATGCTTTTAAATAATCATTACATGCTGCGCTTGCATCATCTTTTGAGTTTTTTATTTTTTCTTTAATCCATAAAGTAAAATTAGATAAAATTTCTATTTGTGCTTGTAATTCTTTTGTAAAAGGTTTTAATTTGTCATTTTTAGTTTCACAATCATTTTTTATTATCTCTAGGTATTTATTGATTATATCACCATTTTTATTTACTAATTTTCTAAAGACTAAATCTGCTGCTTGAACTGAATTAGTTCCTTCATAAATTGGGGTAATTCTATTATCTCTATATAGCTGCTCTATTCCTTGATCTTTTGTATATCCATAACCACCATGAATCTGCATAGCCTCACTTGTTATTTCCATACCCATATCACTAAACATTGTTTTAACCACAGGAGTCATTAAAGAAACAAGGTCTGACGCTTCCTGTTTTATTTTATCATCTGGGTGATAAAGACTAACTTCTGTTTCTTGAGATAACCAAAAGCATAAGGCTCGCTCACCTTCAATAATAGATTTCATGTTAAGCAAAGACTTTCTAATGTCAGCATGTTCAATTATAAAATCTGCACCATTAGTTGATTTTGTATTATTTGTTTTTCCCTGCTTTCTTTCTTTTGCATAACTTAAAGAGTTTTGATATGCAATTTCAGAAATTCCTAAGCCTTGAATTCCAACAATAATTCTCTCTAAATTCATCATGGTAAACATTGCGTTTAACCCTTTGTTCTTTGATCCAATCATGTAACCAGTTGCATCATCAAAATTTAATACACATGTAGCAGAACCTTTAATTCCCATTTTACTTTCAATAGACCCTGTAGAAACTCCATTTCTAGATCCAATAGATCCATCTTCATTTACAATAAATTTGGGTACTAAAAATAAACTTATTCCTTTCGTGCCCGTTGGAGAGTCGGCTGCTCTTGCAATAACTAAATGAATAATATTTTCTGTTAAATCTTGATCACCAGAGGTAATAAAAATTTTCTGTCCACTTAACTTAAATGTTCCATCAGCCTGTTCAACAGCTTTGGTTTTTAAAAGGCCCAAATCAGTTCCACAAACTGGCTCTGTAAGACACATTGTGCCACTCCATTTGCCTTCAACCATTTTTGGGAGGTATCTTTTTTTTATTTCATCCGTAGCATGATGAGAAATACAATTATATGCACCTATACTTAACTCGCTGTAAAGTTTAAATGATAGACTTGCAGATGATAACATTTCATCAAAAAAAGCACTTACAGTTTTTGGCATTCCTTGCCCCCCATATTTTGGATCACAAGAAAGAGAAGTCCATCCATCTTCAATATATTTTGTATAAGCTTCCTTATAACCAGGTGGTGTTCTGACCACTCCATTTTCTAGAACTGTTGGATTTTCATCTCCTGATTTTGCCAATGGTAATATTAAATTTTGATTAATCTTAGCTGCCTCTTCTAAAATATCTTTTACTAGTTCTGAATTAACCTCTTTGTACTTTTCGAGATCATTATAATTTTTATTATTTCTTAATTTATCAAAAAGGAACATCATGTCTTTTACTGGTGCATTGTAATTTGGCATCGGGAAACCTTAGAATATATATTTAATTATTGCAATTTTGAAATTATCGCATCACCCATTGCAGATGTTGACACTTCTTTTGTGCCTTCAGATAAAATATCTTTAGTTCTAAGACCATCATTTAAAACAGCTTGAACGGCTTTTTCTAGCGATACTGCTTCTTTATCAAGGTCTAATGAGTATCTTAAGGCCATAGCAAAACTCAAAATTGAAGCAATTGGATTAGCTATTCCTTTACCAGTAATATCAGGAGCTGACCCATGGATCGGCTCATACATAGCTCTCATTTCACCATCTTTATTTTTAGCACCTAATGACGCTGAAGGTAAAAGACCAAGAGACCCTGTTAGCATTGAAGCTTGATCTGACAACATATCTCCAAATAAATTATCTGTTACTATAACATCGAACTGTTTTGGGTTTTTAAGTAATTGCATTGCACAATTATCAGCCAACATATGACTTAGTTCTACATCTTTATATTCTTCATCATGTAAGGCTTGGACTTCCTCTCTCCAAAGTTGCCCCGCTTCCATTACATTTGATTTTTCACATGATGTAACTTTATTTGATCTTTTTTTGGCCAAATCAAAAGCAACTTTTGCAACCCTGATAATTTCACTACTTGTATAGGTGTGTGTGTTAATTCCTCTTCTCTCTCCATTTTCAATTGGTTTTATCCCTCTTGGCTCACCAAAATATATTCCACCTGTTAATTCTCTTACAATCATTATATCTAAACCAGAAACAATCTCTGGCTTCAAAGTTGAGGCATCTACCAATTGTTCAAAACAAATTGCTGGTCTTAAGTTTGCAAATAATTTTAATTCTTTTCTAAGCTTTAATAAGGCTCTTTCAGGTTTTTTTGAAAATTCTACATTTTCCCATTTAGGTCCACCAACAGCTCCCAACATAACAACTTCACTTTCTAAAGCTTTATAAAATACTTCGTCTGTAATAGGTATTCCATGTTTATCATAAGAGCAACCACCTGCTAAATCTTCATCTATCTCAAAGTCTAAAGATTTTCTATCATTAAACCACTTTATAATTTTTTTAACTTCGCCATTAACTTCTGGTCCAATACCATCTCCTGGGAGTAGTAATATTTTTCTTTTCTTAATTTTAATCATTAAATATCCAAGGTTTTTTTTCTTTTAAGTTTTTTTCAAATGAGTCGATTTGTTTTGATTTTTCTAATGATAAAGAAATATCGTCTAGTCCCTCAATTAAACATTTTTTTTTAAAAGGATCAATATCAAATTTTATCTCATTATTTCCATAAAAAATTTTTTGATCATTAAGATCTACAGAAATTTCTTCTTCCCTATTTGAATATTCTGAAATTTCTTTTATTTTTTTCTCCTCTAAAATAATTGGAAGGATACCATTTTTAAAACAATTACTGTAAAAAATATCTGCATAACTCGAGCTAATTACACAAGTAATTCCAAAATCAAGCAAAGCCCAAGGAGCATGCTCTCTTGATGATCCACAACCAAAATTATTTCCAGTAATTAAAATTTTTGAATTATTAAAAGGTTTGTTATTTAGTGTAAAATCTTTAATTTCTTTTCCATCGTTATCATATCTCATTTCAAAAAATAAATTTTTTCCTAGACCTGTTCTTTTTATAGTTTTTAAAAATTGTTTAGGAATAATCATATCAGTATCAATATTGATTATTGGTAGGTAAGCTGGAATACTTTTAAGTGTATTAAATTTTTTCATTTTATTTTTGATATTTTCTAACATCATCAAGGTTGCCAGCAATTGCTGCTGCTGCTGCCATTCCTGGGCTTACTAGATGAGTTCTTCCACCTCTACCTTGTCTGCCTTCAAAATTTCTATTAGATGTGGATGCACATCTTTCTTCTGGCTTTAACTTATCTGCATTCATTGCTAAACACATTGAACATCCAGGTTCTCTCCATTCAAAACCTGAATTAATAAATATTTTATCTAAGCCCTCTTGTTCAGCTTGTTCTTTAACTAACCCAGACCCTGGCACAACCATTGCATGAACATGAGCAGCTTTCTTTTTATTCTTTAATATTTGGGCTGCCTCTCTAAGGTCTTCTATTCTTCCATTCGTACAACTACCTATAAAAACTGTATCTATTTTTATATCTTTCAAAGCAATATCTGGCTCTAAACCCATATATTTTAACGATCTATCTATTGAATTTCTTCTATCAATATCACTTTCATCTTTTGGGTTAGGTACTTTTCCATCAATTGGGGCTACGTCCTGAGGAGAGGTTCCCCAAGTAACCATTGGTACAATATCTTCTGCTGTTAAATTTATTTCTTTATCAAACTTAGCGTCAGAATCAGTTTTTAAAGTTTTCCAATACTTTAAAGCTTTATCCCAATTTTCATTTTTTGGAGACATTGGTCGATCTTTTAAATAATCAAAAATTTTTTGATCAGGTTGTATAAGTCCAGCTCTAGCACCACCCTCTATAGTCATATTACAGATAGTCATCCTATTTTCTACTGACAGATCAGAAATTAAACTTCCAGCATATTCAATTACATGTCCTGTACCACCAGCCGTGCCTATTTTTCCAATTATTTTTAAAACAACATCTTTAGATGTAACGCCTATAGCAAGTTTACCATTTACATTAACCCTAAAATTTTTAGCTTTTTTTTGAACCAATGTTTGAGTTGCTAAAACATGTTCAACTTCTGAAGTTCCTATTCCAAAAGCTAAAGATCCAAATGCTCCATGTGTGGCTGTATGACTATCACCACAAACTATTACAGTTCCTGGTTGAGTAAATCCTTGTTCTGGTCCAACTATGTGAACTATTCCCTGTCTTTTATCGTGAACACCAAATAACTGGATGCCAAATTCTTTACAGTTTTTATCAAGTGTCTCAATCTGAATTCTAGAATCATCATCATCAATACCTTTTGATCTATCAGTAGTTGGAATATTATGATCTACAACTGCTAAGGTTAAATTTGGATGTCTTACTTTTCTATTAGACGTTCTAAGACCTTCAAATGCTTGGGGGCTTGTGACTTCATGAATTAAATGTCTATCAACAAATAATAATGAAGTTCCATCATTTTGCTGATCCACAAGATGATCATTCCAAATTTTATCGTAAAGAGTTGTCGACATTGAAAAAAATTACTTTTTTTCTGCAGGACTTTCTTGTTTTTTTTCTGTTTTATCTGCAGTTTTAGCTTTAGAAGCTTCGACTTCTATCTCAACCTCAGGTTCTTTTGATACTGGAGCTAAATTTTCTTCAGTTACTGTCTCTGGTTTAGCATCAACATCAATGCCAATTTTCTTTTTAATTTTTTCCGTAATTCTTGCTGATTTACCAGTTCTATCTCTTAAATAATAAAGTTTAGCTCTTCTAACTTTTCCTGAACGAATTACTTGAATTGATTCGATTACAGTACCATATAATGGAAAAGTTCTTTCCACTCCCTCGCCAAAAGAAATTTTTCTTACTGTAAATGATGAATTTAGATCCCTATTTTTCTTGGCGATGCATACACCTTCAAAATACTGTATTCTTTCTTTTTTACCCTCTGTAATTCTCACACCAACTTTAACTACATCTCCAGGGAAAAAATCAGGAATCTTTTTTTCTGAAAGAATTTTTTTAACGTTATATTGATTTATTTCTTCAATCGTTTTCATTTTAATATTTAACAAATTAATTTTTCTTATATTTTTGCCACAAATCTGGTCTTCGGTCGCGTGTTATAGCTTCAGATTGAGACAAACGCCAGTCTTTAATTTTACTATGATCTCCTGATAATAATACCTCTGGTACTGATTTTTCCTCCCATATTTGAGGTTTTGTATATTGGGGATACTCTAAAAGACCATTTTCAAATGTTTCATCTGTAGAAGATTTATCATTTCCTAAAACTCCAGGCAATAATCTCAATATACTATCGAGCACTACTAACGCAGCTGTTTCACCACCAGACAAAACATAATCTCCTATACTTATTTCTTCAATATTTCTTGTAGTTAAAACTCTCTCATCAACTCCTTCAAAATGACCACATATCAAAGAAATAGATTTTTCTTTTGATAAGTTTTGAATAAATTTCTGATCAAGTTTTCTACCTTTTGGTGAAAGATAAAAAATTCTTTCTCCTTTTTTTATATTTTGATCAAGTGACTTTGCTACAACATCAGCTTTAAGCAACATTCCTGTACCTCCACCATAAGGAGTATCATCAGCTGTTTTATGTTTATCGTTTGCTGAATCTCTAATATTAATTACACTCAAGTTCCACAATTTATTAGTCAAAGCTTTTCCGTAAAGACCTTTGGCTAAGGGTCCAGGAAAAACTTCTGGATAAAGAGTAAATACTCGAGCTAGAAACATAAACAAAACTTTAGATTATTTTTTTTCCTCTTTTGGAGCTTCTACTGCTGGTGCTGCTTCTGCCTTTGGAGCTTCTGCTGCTGGTGCTGCTTCTGCCTTTGGAGCTTCTGCTGCTGGTGCTGCTTCTGCCTTTGGAGCTTCTGCTGCTGGTGCTGCTTCTGCCTTTGGAGCTTCTTCAGAACCTTCTTTTTTTCTTTCTTTTTTAGGTATAGCTTTATTAGGATTATTAGCGTTTGCAGGCATAGGGATAATATCATTTTCACCTAAAATTCTTGCAACTCTAGCTGTTGGTTGAGCACCTTGACCTAACCAATATTTAATTCTTTCTGGTTCCAGTCCTACTCTTTCTTTTTTATCTTTTGGTAAAAGAGGATTAAAGAATCCTACTTTTTCAATAAATCTGCCATCTCTTGCACGACGACTGTCAGCTATAACTACTTTGTATACTGGTCTTTTTTTTGTTCCACCTCTTGATAGTCTTATTTTTATCATTTTTTTTCCTTTATTTATTTAAGTTGATTTAATAGCTCTGGAGGCATTCCTTTATCAGACATACCCTTCAGGTTTCCTTTTGACATTTTCTTCATCATTTCAGACATCATTTTAAATTGCTTAAGCAATTTATTGATTGTGGCCGCATCTGTTCCAGAGCCATTAGCAATTCGTTTTTTCCTAGAACCATCAATAATTTTAGGATTTCCTCTTTCTTTTTTTGTCATAGATAAAATGATTGCTTCATTTTTAGTAATAACACTTTCGTCAATTCCCGAAGCATCCATCTGTGATTTCATTTTAGAAACACCTGGCATAAATGACATAATCCCTTCTATGCCTCCCATTTTTTTCATTTGTCTAAGCTGTGTTAAATAATCCTCCATAGAGAATTGTCCTTTTTTTAAATTCTCTTCTGCTTTTTTTGTGTTCTCTTCACCAAGGTCTTCTGCAGCTTTTTCGACAAGAGAAACAATGTCTCCCATACCTAATATTCTGTTGGCTATCCTATCTGGGTGAAAAACTTCTAAATTTTCTATTTTTTCTCCTACTCCTAAAAATTTAATTGGAACTTGTGAGACATACTTCATGCTAAGGGCCGCACCACCTCTGGCATCACCGTCAGCTCGTGTTAAAACGATTCCTGTTACATTTACAGTATTTTTAAATTCTTTTGCAACTTCTGCAGCAACTTGCCCTGTTAAAGAATCTGCAACTAAAAATACTTCCGTTGGTTTAATAATACTTTCTATCTGTTTGATTTCACTCATCATCTGAAGATCTATTTGTGTTCTGCCCGCTGTATC
>Ga0209709_10000062_pt1 | contig 94172 bp, 136 predicted proteins | sample ArcticOcean_MG_C_2_FD_187435 | JGI IMG/M metagenome (GOLD analysis project Ga0209709, IMG submission 187435) | Marine microbial communities from western Arctic Ocean - ArcticOcean_MG_CB4_136 (SPAdes) (version 2) | ecosystem: Environmental > Aquatic > Marine > Oceanic | place: Arctic Ocean...
GTTTCATCTATATCAGGCTTACCCATTCTAATAAGAATCTTATCTTTATATGTATTTACTATTTCATCATAACATATTAATTCTTCTTGTCTTGAATGAATAGCCCCATACGTTTGTATCATTTTATTGCCGTAAAACCCAAATACATCTCTAGGCATTATAGGATGATGAACTTTTTTATTAAATGCCTTCTGTTTAGGTCTTAGAACTTTTACCCCTAGCTCTGTTAATATATCTGCTAAAGTCCTACAGTCTTCATTTGTTTCTTCTATAACTTGATCTAACCCTTCAATCATACAAGTATGATTTAAATATGAAGCGCCCACGATCATTTCTTTTAGTGGTTGAAATTCAGAATTTATCATAATATCTATCTAGACTTTATCTGTTGTAGTGAACTGCATTCAAACTTATTTTGTTCATACGTCTCCATAACGTTCGGTATGAGTTTCTCTTCAATTCGAAATTTAGGCCGATTATTAATTTTCATATCAATCACAATTTTATACTTTTTTGCAATGTTTAATATTTCTGGAATTTCAAACCAATTATGCTGAAAAATTAAATATTGCCAAAATGTTGTGCCGGCACCATATTTACTCTGTTTATATGCAATCATGTTCTCATATGCTTTTGGCGTATTGACACGTCTTCTATACTTTTGATTGATCTCATTATCTAATCCATCTATAGAAAACATAATTTCTAAATTATTATATGTATTTCCCAAGTCATTAAAAAATTTAGATGTTCTAAGCCCCCCGTTAGTAACTATTCTGAGTCTTTTAAATACGCTAGAACTATAATCTATAAATTTTAATATATTTGGATTAGTGAGGGCGTCCCCTAATTCCCCCTCAAATGTCACATATTTATTTTTGAACAGTTCGATATCTCTTTCTATAATTGATCTGTAGATGTCAAAATCCATATGTAATTGTTTTAGTCCCGGATGTAATGGTTGATTAGGATTATATTCTGTAATAAGAAAATCTTCATATCTTTTACAGGAAGGGCATGCCGCATTACAATAGCTTGATATAGTGAAATCAAAATCTAGCCACAATTTTTCATAATAATGATCTATTTCTTTTACCATTACTTGTCCGATTTTATACTACAAAACTTATTACAACAACCCGGCAAGGTTTTTTCATCTTTCCAATATTCGGGTTTTATATGTTGACGCCAAATTTCTAAAATATCTTTTAATTTATTATGCTTTAAATTATTCCAATCTTTGTCCATGCTATCTAATTTTTTATCAAAATATGTATTGTTTAGTTGATGTGCGGCATTAAGTAGACAACAGGGATAAACGGAGAAATCAGATGCAATTTCAACCTCCTTCCATTTTTTATCTCCATGCCATGCTCCACAATAAACTAAATCTTCATGTTTTATCATATTTCCAATTCTCAAATATTGATTTACCATCCGTAGTATTTGTGCGCACATTCATTTTGCCATTTGCATTACATTCTGAGCATGCAGATGATGCTAATGATCTATTACCATCTTTTAATTGTTTTCTTAATTTTTGAAATTCCTTACAATACCAAATCTCTTTGAATGTCTTATCTTTTAAATTACCAAATGTATGTTTATATTTCCAATCATGACAACACAACCTTACATCTAAGTTCCAATCGATATAAGCTCTGTAAAACGGGGTATAACACTCCCGTTGCATAGGTATTTTTTTAGTGCTTTCAAGGGCTCCACCACAATTATTAAATAGGGTTTGATTTTCTGGAAGCCACTGTTTTCTAACTTCGACATCAAACTTTTTATAATCTTCAAACTTTTCCTTTTCGTAACAAGATATTGTAATTTTATCAAAAACTTTAAAATATTTTGAATCTATATTATGTAAAAAATCACCATTAGTAATAGTTGTTAATTCCCAGTTATGCGATTGTAATGCTTGGGCAATTCTAATTATTTTTTTATTAAGAGTTGGTTCACCTTGACCGGTCAATTTGAGACTTCCTCTCCAATCCATTTCTTCAAGCCTTTTCCTTATTATAAAAGCACCTCTTAAATCTAAATTTAAATTTTGATTTGGATAATCTTCTGATCTAGCACAAAAACTACATTTTCGATTACATAGTTCTGTTGGATTTATTTCTATAATGTTTGGAACCATTCAAAACTCTCCTGGCCCATTAATGTACCATCAGTATCACATTTTTTACAAGCGTTAATATCACACCTTCTTTTTTCAATTAGCTTTTTTCTATAAGCCATCATCTTAGAGCCCATCCAAATATCTTTTAAAGTATTCATGGTCAAATTACCAATCTCTTCTTTATACTTCCAATCATTTAAACAAAAATTTAAAGATAAGTCATAATTAATAGTAATCTTATAAAAAGGAAAATAACACGTTCGTTCTAAAGAATTATTAATAGTATTAAAAGAGCCACCCCTATTATTAAAATATTGTTCAGCTCCTTTTGTTAAATCTTTAACTCTATAATTTCGTCCTTCAAATAATTCATCCCAAATTTCTGTTTTCGTCATGCTATCGTATTCACTAATAATTACTTGATGTACTCCTGAATTAAACAATCTCTTCGCTATTGAATTATCCTTTAAAATAGAATCACCATTTGTTATTAAAATAGGATTCCAAGAATTTAAAATTGTAATTATTCCATATATGTTTTTATTAAGAAGAGGTTCACCTTTTCCTGCTATTGTAAGAGCACCTTGATAATTAAACTCTACTAAACGTCTTTGTAATAGATCAGCAGATTCAAGTGACATGTTTAAATTTAAACTAGGATAAAAAGAGCTTCGCGGACAAAAATGACAAACCCTGTTACATAACTCCGTAGGGTTTAAATCTATAGTCGCTAAACCATAGTTCTCAGGATTAAATTTTGCAAGTGATTTTTTATACTGTAAATATTCATTCATCTAATATATTGAATACTTCTTTCATATGTGACATTGGTGCTAATGTGATCCGTGCTTCGCGTGCAAATTGTTTAACCAATATATTATTATCAAGCATTTTTTGATGAATGTCAATTCTTTTCGTATATAATGAATTGCTATATCCATCCCATCGCATGTCAGAATATTTATCAAGCATATGTACCCTGACTCTTTTTACCTCACTAGCATATTGCTTTACCTGATTTTCATTTTTTAAATGAAACAAAGCCCTTTCAAGAGCAAAAGAATTTGCTTCATATCCACCTCTATGCATATCTAATAAATCAACTAATTCACCTGCAATGTACCCTATTCTAAGACCTGCTAATCCAAAAGCCTTAGAAAATGTTCTCATGATAGTTACGTTTTTATATTTTAAAAATGGAGTCCAATCTCTAGCATGAAAATATTGATATGCATCATCTATAATCACATGATCATAATCTTTAACTACACTATCAATATCAGTTTCTGGATATAAACAAAACATTACTGCTGGTCCATTATCTGAACTATATAACTTTTTAAAAATATCATAAAGTGCCCAAGTACCTTGCCATTCTGCCGTACGTGGTTTCAAAATAGACATAATCTCTTTTACAGCACCTGAAATGCCCTCAGTGAAAAATAATTTATGTCCTAAAATATTTTCAAACTCTTTATAATACTTCTCGAGATCAGGATAATGTTGAAAGTTCTTCCATGTAGGGGTTATACATTCATTTAAATGTAAACGTAAATTGTCTCCAGTATTATGTTGATTTCTTTTTCTAATAATGTCCATATAGCCATTTTTTGCAACCCATTTCTATTCTTATAGGGTGACCGTTTTCAGGAAGTTGTATTCCTCGCTTTCCCATTCCATGCGATGGAATCGGCTTTAATTTAAATTCTTCAAAAAATAATTTAAATTTAAATAATTCAGAATCGTATTCGAATTGATCTCCGGAATGAAAATTGCTCCAGTGATTTGCAGCCCGTACTTGTAGTTGGTCTATTAATTCGTCAAATATATACTTCTTACAAGACCAAACACTTTTAGCGTGCCCGTCATGATTTACATCATATATAAACCAATTATCTTCTTGAATTTGTTTTGCAAACCATTCTTCATCTTCACAAAAAAATGAATTTGACATAAAAATAAATTTATCAAAATCTTTACTATCCCTATTCCTAAATTCCATCCAATAAATAAGCTCGTTTAAGCTCTGTTGAGCACTATGATTAGCGGTTAGTGAATTAATAGTATTTGGTGAATCTACCAATTTCTTGAATGGTTCAGGAAAATAATATTGTGCTTTATTTAATAGACGAAAATAATCAAAATAATTAATATCTTTGAGACTCATGAGGATTGGGGGATCCTTCGGAATCAATTCATCTATATAAACTTTATCATTTTCTTCTATTAAATAAATTGTATTATGTTTTGGAGATGCAATAGAACCAGAAACGTAATAGAACTGTTTCATTCCTTTGAACAATCTATTTCGTTGTTCTCTTTTTTCTTTTTCAAGCGGCCGATGACCGTAATTTAAGACTGCAACCATTGGACTAATCTGGGATGTAAATAGTTTTCAAATTTTTGATTTCGAGATGAATCAAACAATTTTATTTCTTTAATCATCTTTTGTTTATCTTCTTGATTATCATCAATAGCTTTTTGAATCATATTCAACAACATATGATCACTAAATTCCACATTAAGAATTTTATTATATAATTCTTTTAATAAAAATATGGGTAAGCTTTTTATACCTATGCCTCTAAAATTAGGATATACTTCAGTAAAATATATATTAAATGAATCATTATTCCATTTTATCAATTCATCTATATAAAATATATTTAATGAGCTCACAACACAATTGTATTTAATTTCTTTTATATTATAACATTTTTTGATAAAATTATCAATTGATTTTTCTACTTTTTTAAAAGTATATGGATATCTCACATATTCATAATTTTTTCCTATTGAATCAATTGATATTGTAAAATATAATCCCTTAAATTCGTTAAGAATATCACACATTTTATTAGTAAATAAAGACCCATTCGTTGTTACATTTAAATTTAGCCCATCTTTTTTTAATGGTATCATGGCATTAATAAATTGTTTATTAAAAAGGGGTTCGCCACCAGTTACTTTTAGAGCTCCAATTTTGTGTATATTATTGATCACCCAATCCCATTGGGGTAATTCCACTGAGCTTAATATATCACTAGAAGAAAAAAATCCATCGGTTACCGAAGTGATATCATCAATATTTTCATGTCGTCTGAAATAATTAAAATCTTTTTGTAGTAAACTTGAAGCCATTGGTGAACACATCCGGCATGCCATATTACATTTATTATCTAATAAAAAATGTACCAGGAGCCCGTGAGTGTCCTTATCAATTTTGTCAGGATTTAATCTAGGACTATGTGGTCCTGTTTTTTCCAAGTCCCAACAAAATTTACACCTTTTATCTTTCACGCCCTTTAGGTGGTTATCCTGCAGAGTTCGATAATTTGAAGAATCAATTATCTGTTCCGGATTTAATTTCGAATCATTGGATTGCCATTCAAGGGGGTTTGGTATTTTTTGAATAGGGCAATGGCTTTCATTATTTTTAGTTATGGCCTCACAGGGCATAAAAAGAGGAAAATCTTTTTTTCGATTTATAAAAAAAACAGATTTAAATGGCAAATCACAAAGGGGCATTTTCTAAACATAATTAACATTGATTTTCTTATTACTCTTTAATGATGGAAATGTAAAAGAAGGATCGCTGTGATGTTCTCGTCTATCTCTCTTTGTATCGGCAACACCAACACCCATTAACAGTACAGGGCTCTCTCCTAAAATATCTTTAACGGATTGAGAATCCATACACTTACAACAACCGGTGGAATAACCCATCTGCGTTGCTATAACATTTACGTAACCGGCTGAAATACCAATCGCCATTGCACGATCTTCTTCATAATCATCATCCTCTTCTCTTACTTGAGTAGGTTCATTTTTAGTAAATGCCAATAGCATTTGTCCTAAAACTTGAGGATTAGTATACCAATCTCCCTTTCCATCACCTTCTTCAAAGTGAGCTCGACCGTCTTTAGATCTTTCATGAGGAGATTTGTTCGCATCAAAGGTTTTATAGATTGGTCCAAAACCTTCTGTGTGTGAATGAATTTTTTCAATCATATCTCGATCTTCAATAACGTGAAGATTAAAATAGTTAAGATTTTGTTTTGAAGGAGAATTAGTTGCGGCCTCAACAATTAAATCTTTATCTTCTTGAGGAATGTCTTTACTTAAATCCCAATTTCTCTGACACTTTTGAGATTCATGAATCGACTCTCTCAGCATCTTATTAAATGAACCATGTGCCATAATTATTTCCTTATTAAATTTTTATTAATTGATAATCTGTTCCATCACATCTGAAACAGCATATCCTATATTATATTTATGCATTAATTTTTTTTGATCAATTCTCAATTTTATACTTTTATAATATTCTTCTTGTGTTTGATATATGTGTGTTAATATACCGATATTAGGTGGAGTAAAAGTTAAGAAAAAGTATTCATGGCCATATTGCTCCATAAGTTTAAAATTATATATTCGTAAAGGGTCCTTGTTTTGGGGCACTAACGATGTTTCAAACCAATTTTTAAATTCATATTTATTTTTAAATATTTTATCAGAACACGTTATTATTGTTTGTATAATATATTTACTCATTATTCTCCGGAAGGCTCCATGGATAATCAATATTACTAGGGACCGAAAAATAGTTAAGCGACCAACGAATATTCTCACATTTAACTTTATGTTCCATAGCCGGTCTATTAAATTGTTTTGCTCCTATATCACCAAGCCAAATAAACAATCCATAATCTAACTCTTCCCATTGTTCATTTATTTTAAGATACATTCCTGGATAAATGTTATAAAGAAAAGTTAACATTCCTCTATCTGTATGCTCTCTAATATAACCTTTATTATATTTTAATATCGAAGATTTACAATTTCTTGTATCTTTATAGAGTGGATCATTGAGAATACTCATATTCATATTATACATATCAGAACACCATTTATCACATTTAACTATTTCAAATGGAGTCCAATCTATCATTTCTAATTTCCAATATTCATCATCGCGAAAAATTTCATTTTTAAATTCTTCGTATGGAAAATCTATTTGATAATCTACCTTAATGTAGTTTTCGTCCAATATTCTCTGAAGCATATTTCACCTTCTTTCATTCCTTTAACCCAATCTTGTTTGCTATTTGTACCAACTTCATCTGTTATATATTTGTAACATTCAAATTCTATTTCTCTTTTATCACATATTTGTTTTAAATAAAAAGCTTCGCAATCAACTAAATCATATCCAGGAATAATTTCTGTAACAAATTTATCTTGAGTTAAAAGACTTAATCCTAATCCCTCTCCCTGAACTTCTCCATCATAATTAAAAGTTGTTATTTTATGAAGCCCTTTTAGTCCCTTTCTAAAGGTTCCACAAGTACCATAATTTATAACTTTATTTGGTCTTCCATACGGGCCTCGATTTTCAATATAGCTAGATAATTTTCCCATACAAAATCTTCCCATGCCTGTATATACGTCGGCGTCGCTATATTCTTCTTCTACGGCTACTACTAATATGTTTCGCATACGCTCTCATATATAATTTGGTTTTCTTTTGGCATTTTCCATTTCTTTTTAAAATATTCGTAAAATTTTATATATTGATTTGTATATTCTGGATTATTTTTTTCACTAAACATGAATTCAGAAACCTTGTCTAATTTTTTATCTAATTTATTTGATATTAATTCTTTTGTAATATCTGGTAAATGTAAAATACTTAAATAATGAGGTTTTAATATTAAATCTAATGCGTGGTTTTCGCCTTCCATACCGTAATGAATTGGAAGGTCTATCCAATTGATTAAATCATTTAAACCTAGAATAGAAAAATTATGAATTACAGAATTATAAGAAATGTTTGTTGTATAATTCATCCATTTTGCAGAATTAATTTTAAAATCTTTTATATTTAAACCACGCCTATTCCATTCACCTAATTTACCAATAGAATCTATACTTAATACTAAAGAAATCTTTTTAAATTTGGGCAAATAATATTGCCATTTTTTATTTGGAAAAACCGAATTATTTGTGTTAATAAACAATTCAACATTTTGAATAATTTTTTGATCTTCTAAAACTTTAAAAACTTTTAAAAAATTATCTTCTATTAGTGGCTCTCCTCCAAGGATTCTTAATAATGTTAAATTTTCTAGATTTACATTGAACAAATCATATGGAGAAGTTAAATGTTTTTGAGGAGATATCTGTCCAACTTTATCTACTCCAATATTATTTAATGCTATATCATCCTCATACCAATTTTGACTAAAATGGCTGCAACACATGATGCATTGAAAATTACATTTATTACTTAAACATAATTCTAATTCTCTTATAGAAGGGGTTACAACGTGAGGATATTTTTCATTCCAATAATCTCTATGACTAGGATTTCCGTTTTTAGCATCAACTTTACATTCTATACATCCAGGAATATCTTCATTAGCAACCATTCGCATACGAAAATTATGATATTCTTTACCCTCAAAAAATTCTTGAAGATTTTTATGAGTTTCACCAATTTTTACATTCTTAAATCTATTAAAATATGTTGAACAAGGAACTACACTTCCATTTTCATCTTGTCTTATTGCAACCCACGGCGCACTACATCTCATGACCAAGGCGAATATATGGAAGGATTTGGCATCAATCTATAACCGGTGCTATAGTGTTTATATAAATTATATTCTTTTTCAGTCATGTCATTCTTAATATTTAAGAAGTTTAATAATCTATCATAGCTTTTACTTCTTATTATTGGATTTATATTTAAATATAACAACCACTTTATCATGTTCTCAATACCAATTCCTCCTTCGACCCGACCGCGCGCGATTGAGGAATATGACATAATTTCGATATTATGCTTTTGACAAAGTTGTACTAAATCTGAATTTTGTAAATATACATTAATTTCAATTTGATTTATTTCAGGAGGATAATGACATATATCAAAAATTTTTTCTAAGTGTATTGGATGAAAATTTGAAACGCCTATTCGTATATCATATCTTTTTTTTAAATATTCAAACCCTTCCCACGTGGATTTAATATATTTTTGGGGAAATATGGGCCAGTGTATTAAATAATCAGTAATTTTTAAATGTTTATATGAATCCTCAAAACATTTGATAACATTATCATACCCATAATTTTCGTCTTCTATACTAACGCAAGGAAGTTTAGATATAATGCGAGATTGGGTGTTATGTAGTAAATCACTTATCCGGTCTTCATTACCATACATTGGTGAAGTATCAAAGGAATGGTAATTTAATTCTAATGCATGTGATAGTCCATCATTTTTAATGGGTATAGCATGTGCTACTCCCTTTCCCCCACAATAAGAAATTTCTGGGCCGTAATTATCAATACATCCGAATATCATATATTATACATTATAATGGGTGGGACATTGTCAGTTATTTTACCCATATCCTCTAAGAGATATTCAGAAGGTAGAGCTCGCTTATATTCATCTTCAAATTCCGGTAAAAAATCTAATAATGATTTATTATATTGAACATCGCGCACTTTTAAAAAACTCATGGCTGATTTAAATTTGCCTAAATCTGGTTCAGCATGTTTAAAAGATTTTGTTAACTGGTGGCTTTCACTATTTTGAAGCTTATATGGAATAGGTAAATTTATAGCATCTAAAATACTAGGTATCATCAATCTATTAACCGTAGTTAATGTTTTCCCAAATTCACCGGACACATAATTTTTAATATCATTTAAATACTTATAATTCATCATTTGCATGGTACAGTAGAAATCTATATCAAAGTATTCCGCATATTTTTTTATATTTAAATGTTTTTTAGTAAAATTGGAACCTTGGCGAATATAATCATCTAATTGTCCGACGCCATCTATCGAAACTATAAATTTAATTTTCTTCTTAGTTAATTTATATAACCATTTGGGAAAAGTAGTGGCATTAGTTATGAGTTGGAATTCTGCATCAAGATTAAATAGGGCATCTTTTACACTTTTCATTAATAATGCTTCGCCTCCTATAAACCCAATTTTTTTAATATCTTTGAACTCATCAATATTATAATTCCAGTTATCTATTAATGGTCCATATCTAGAAGACCTTTCAGGACCACAACCAGCGCATCGTAGATTGCATTGATTACCAATTTGATTTAAATTAATATGAGTTAATTCTTCCTTAGGTGGTTTAATAAAAGGAATTCTGGGAGACGTTTCATTAGAGTTTTCTAATTTTATACAAAAACGACACATGTCTTGTATATCAGAAGAAAATATACCATTAGCCATATCTGATCGAATATTTTTCAATAAAGAACTATTAAAGAAACCATTCGGAGATGAATTATGATATTTTGGATATACCTTAGACCAAGAACAAGTTTGATAGTCCCCTTCCATGGTCATGTTTAACATGCTATAAGGAAATTCACATGTGAAGTTTTTAGCCATATTAATTGGGGACAGCTATCCTATACGTCATGCCCCATTTTTCAAAAGAATCAACTGTTGTGATAGAATATCCTAAGCTGGTTATAAACTCACTAACCGTTGTTGGAGTTATATTGAAGACTTCTCCCGATCCTATTACACCATCACGCCAATTAACATTATCTGATTCATGATCATAATAACTCATTTGGTCTTCGTATACTTGGTATATTATAACGGGTCTGTGTGCTTGTATAGTATTAATAGCACCCATAATAGTAAGGTATTCGCTACCATTAGTATGTAAATTAATTAAATCAACATCGGCGAAATCGTATTCATCAATTTCTTTCATTGTCAGATGGGTATCACTCGGTTCATCGGTAGCAGAAAGACTTCTTTTAGACATCTCTTCTGATTTATCGACTCTAACAAATCTGAAAGAACTATAGTCGGATGTATCAGTTAATTCCAAGATACCAACCTCACCCTGTTTGATTTGTGTTCCGTCTCCAGTAAATAAGTCCACAGTATATTCCTTACCATCCACCAGAGTAACAGTTTTATTAGTCCGATGTGAAACTGCAACATTATATAGGGATATATTGGATTTGCCTTCCGTATTTTTGTCAAAACATTCACAATTATATGCGGAGATTTCAAATGCATGGACTGTATCAAAATAACTGCTCAAAACCGTTGACCAGATTCCATAATATGACCCAATATCTATTGATGCTCTTTTATTAACTAAATTCAAATCATCTAATATTTCCTGATGAAGACTAAACGCCGTATTTCCTGTAATGGGAAAGTCTGCGGCAATTTTATCGCGGAATACTGTATCGGTTTCGTGTCTATACCACCCATTATCTTGTATCATTTAATTGCCCTTTTGCTTAATAAGAATTGAACGCTGGAAATCTTTCATCATTTAATCCTAAAATATTGTTCATCTCATTATTTTCTTTTATATATTGTGATTTCCATGGTTCTTTTAAATATAGACTATCAACTCTTTGAATATATCTTAAATTATGTTGAATCCTATATCCTAATCTACCTGTAGATAAGTCGCCTTGACGCCTATGTAGAGAAATAGTATTATCAAGAAAAATTAAATCACTGGAAGCATACCAGTGATCGTAAATATATTTATCTACTAATAATGTTTCATTTATATTATCGGTTATTTTTTTAAACTCTGAATCAGTCGCGCCTTTAATTCCGGCAACAGTGCTGGTAATAGTATAATGTAAACCCTTTATTCCGCCAGGAGACTGCAAAACCATAGGCAGTTCACATCTTTCGGGGCACATATTATTTTTAATTATTACTTGTTGTTCATCTTCAGACAATTCGGGAGTAAATCTATTTTTAGTAAAATCGTGAATGAGAATCATATCATCGAGCTCACTTCTAAAAGACTGTGTCTGTTCTTCATACCAATCGGCCGTAGTCAAAAACCCAGTAGAGGATCCTATGACATCTTTATATCCATAAAAAGATACGCTGGGCGCGAATAAAAAATTCCCGGATTCATTAGCATGCCAAAGCAGTTCTCCGTCAGGGAACATTCCTGTAAAATCACCATTTGAATCTCTTCTAGATGTTACTCTAACTGCCGCGGCTTTGTCCTTATCTATATCAGTAGCCTTAACCTTATCCACTGCCCTGAACCATTGCTTCTCTTCATCAGTTAAGTTTAATTTCGACATACTATTAGCAAATTGAAAAACATCTGCGAACCCATATTTTTTGGTAATATTAACCAAAAAAGTACTAGTGCCATCACCCCATTTCAGAGTTAACTCTTCGAATTGTGATAAAGTAAAATCACAATTACGTATTATAATTACCAAATTGTCCAAATATAAAGTGGCAATTTCACTCCATAATTCAGGGGTAATATCTTTATAATATAGATCATCTATGAATAGGCCGAAGCTTCCTAATCCAGGAATTTTACTTGTTTTCATATAATTATTTAAAATTGAGTGGTGTGGCTCATAATATTGTTTGTTGTTTCGTCTATTTCATCTGGTGATATAAACTTTGATTCTAGGTGCTTCCAATGCCATTGATAATCTGTACTGTCCCAATCTTCATATATCTCATCCCACGTATGTTCGGTCATATGGGGTATAAAAAAATAATCTGCTAAAGGATCAGATAATGGTATAACTCTATAATCAGCAGAAAATCTTAAATGATTCGTTGTATTGGTTGTACTAAAATGGGCAAGCAGATTATGAAAAAGGAATACATCACCGCTTTCAAAATCATTGGTTAGCCATTTATAATCATCTTTTTTTAGTTTAAAAGTTATCTGGTTGGATTGGTCATAAAATCTATCTTCATTTGGAACAAACCCCAAATTTAAATGACTGTCTTTCGCTATTACTATAACACCCTTATCCATGGGAATATCGCCTAATGGAACCCACGCGGTCCACATATTTCGCGCAACACCAGAATACCAAAAATCCTGATGTAATTTAGAAAATTCACCATTATTTTTAAAAAATCTAAAAAGTGCTCTGGGTAGTAAAACAAATTCTTCGCCATACATATGAGAAAATAATTTAAGTAAAGGAAGTTCTTTATGTAAATATTCATTAAAAGATTGTAATTTAACGCACTTATCCCAAAATACATGAGGGCCGGATCCGGAATTAACATCTACACCATCGCGTAAAATATCATCTTTTAATAATAAATTTTGTTCGTCACATATACGCAAGGCATCATCCCTTAAAGACATATTTCTTTTTACATCTAATGCCCCTTTTATATATAAGTAACCATCTAACTTAGCCCTTTTTTTAATCTCGTCATAATCACCATCATGAAATGCCTCACTGGAATCTGTATATGGAGATATATCATAATCTTTAATATCACCAGACCAATCATTATAAACGGTTTTATATAAACCATATTTTACGGCGCTGTCCGTAGCATTATGTTGAATTCGATCTTCTACGTCATGCATAAATTTCGCTTCTTTCCGGTGAACCACCATCAATGATATTTTGTGTTACATCTCGATAATAAAAATTCGAATCGTCTTTTCTTTTTACCATTTCAATCACTTCCGCAAACTGTTCATCATTTAAGGTATTTATATACGCATCGGAAATAAATGTTGTGATATCGTGGAAAAAAAACATATGATGTTCCTGGAAAAATTTAATATCTTGAAATTTTAAAGATTTCATATCATATGCAAAATAACTCTTGTTTATTAAAGACTCCAATTCTGAATATCTTTCATTTATTATTCCATGAGAATTAATAATATATGTTTGTAATCTTTTAAAAACTTCAACTAACGGCTCATCAATACATTTGCTTATATAACTTACAACGTCTTTTAGAATAATATGATACCAAAAACATTCTATTACCCAATAAAACATCCAACACTTAATAGCTTCAGATTCTGTCATTGAAAAGGTTTCTACTATTATATCAGCATATTCCAAATGTTCATTTTTAAATTTGTCCAAGCTAGTATATATGCGCCTCTCGGAAAATTCCTTACTTACAAAATAATTATATGGCATATTTCTAACTTTGATTTTATATTTTTTTTGATATTCTGGCGCGCCGAATTCGGAATTGGGAAGAACCATGGCCGGATATATCATCCCATCGGACGAATCATTTTGTAAAAAATATTCCCAATCAGAAACAAAACTATTATATGTCATTCCCGGTAAGGGAATTATAAGTTCAACTTCAAAAGGCACATCATTTTGCTTTTGATTATCTACTATTAGATCTAGATCAGCTATGCTTAAATTATCTCGTCTAATATTAGCTAATGTATCATGATCAAAACTTTGTATAGCTACTCTGGGTGATGGTGTTTTATCAAAAGGTAATGCCTCTCTGATCAATTTCTGAATTTCCGCGACACCATTTTTTTTCGGAGGAGTCTTGGCGTACCCTAGTGTAGGAAAAAATTCAGGATAGCCCTCTTTTTTGTAAACATCAACCAAATGCTGTACGAGTTCAATATCTCTTTTTTTAAATATACCAAAATTCGCATCGGATATCCACATAGCAAACATTTTTTTATCTGCAATATATGTAATTTCATCCTTACACCGATCTATATCAAATATTTTTACTTTTTGATAAGTTAATCCTCCCCAATCACAAAAAGAACATCTAAAGGGACATCCCCTATTAGATTCCCACGTAGCATGGAATTTTACATCAGGATAATCTAACATTAACTTTTCAAAAAATCCAGTGAGATAGGGGCTTGGTATTACATCAAGATTCTTCATTCTGGGATGAGAGGGGGTTCTCAGAATATCATTAGAATCATTTAATATGATTCCATTTATTTTAGAATAATCTGGTATATCATTGACTCGCTCTAATAAAATATTTTCAAAAATTTCTTCGCCTTCATTTACGACAGCAATATCAATATATGGATGATCTTTAAACCATTCATCCTGTTTAATTGGTATATGGGGTCCGCCGACAATAATAAGACAATTAGGATATAATTCTTTAATTTTTTTTGCTATAATACATTGAAAGCTTGTATTCCAAACATAACAACAAAATGCTACCACATCTGGTTGATCTAGGGTTTTTAGTATATCATTTAAAGGATCCCTAAACACAATAGTGTCTTTAAGGATATAATTATTTTTAATCAATTCATTGCGGTGAGCATATTCCCACAATACGCCTGCCGTATAGGGCAAAAAGGCCCATTCACATTTTGACATTCCCCCTATAGTTTCGTCAGCTGGGGTTATTTGACACATGTATAAATTTTTATTCATTGCAATGTATCATTAAAATCTATTTTTATGGTTGCATGATTTTCAGCAACGGCTCTGGATAACGATTCATCCTGAACAATATTTAAATTATATCTATCCCAATAAAAACATTTTGATTTATCTTTAAAATTTGAATATATATCTTTCCATTCCAAATCTTTAGAATGTGTATCAAAAAATAAATCAAAAAATCTCTCATCTATGGGTTGGTATCTAACGTCTAAGGTGCATCGGACTTTAGATGATATATTATGGTTGTTTCCATGTTGAGTGAGGACATTGAACATTAAAAAATCTCCTGTTTGAAAATTATCAGAAACCCATTCTTCAAAGTTAGTTGGATGAAATGCAATCATCTGATTTTTTTCATGAAAATATCTTTGTTCTGGAGGGATTTCTCCAAGAATATGGGATTGAGAATTTATTTTCATGGTACCAAGCTCTATGGGAACGTCTCCAAAAGGAACCCATATTGTCCACAAATCATTTGACATTCCAGCATACCAATGATCTTGATGTGGTAATGTTGTCAATCTGGGATTATTAGGAAAAATTGTCCTTTGAACTAATCTGGGTATAGGTATGCAATCCTTGCCAGTAATTATTTTCATTACATCATAAAACATTTTTTGATGCATATATGAATGTAAATCTTCCAGATAATTAATATCAGTAAAATAATCATCCGGGCCCACTCCGCCGGCATAAAACATATCTTGAAAATCTGTATTAAAATCCCCAGTTTCAGTAATATAATTATATTTTAATAAAATTTCGTCTAGTTGACGTTTAACATTTAAATTCTCTTCTATATCTAAACATTGTTTAAAAAAAAGATATCCATACTTATCTGCAAAATTTTTAATTTCTGAAACATTTCCATTTTTCCAATGCTCACTACAATCTATGAATTTTTTTACCATAAAACATCCAGTGCTCGTGGATTCAATGATATAAAAAACTGGTATACATCATCAGTAAAGGCTAACCCTTCGTGGGGTTTAATGGAATCATGTAAATAGAGCCGGCCTGATTCTATATGAGATTCACTTATCATTCTTCCATCTTTTTCATAACGTATAACCATGCCGTCGGGATTAGTGGTGCCCCATAATTTAATCCATTGTGTTGGATGCCATGTATCTATATGTTTTTTAAAATGGCCCAAATAATCCCATTTGAGTATGCAACTTCTGTACATATAAGGTAATAATTCACTTAATGCGGATAGGCTAGAAATCTTTAATGCGGCGGTTGGCACCTTAAAATGTTTTTCATTCACAATGCTGTCCATATCAATTTCCTGAGAATTCCATTCTTTCCATTTAATTAGATGATCATCTGTCCATTCTTTATATCTAAATTGAGGATATTCTAATAAAAAATTCCATCTATCTAATGGATAACATGCAGGGTCATTTTCTTTAAAAATACCGTCTTCATTAATTAGAGGAACCGCATGCCTTGGGAATTCTAAATGAACATCCCCCCAAGGCATAAAATTAAATTTGGAAATTTCTTTTACAAATATTTCACTATTTATTTTTAACTTCGTAGGAACTAAATTTTGGGTATGATATGTGTAATATTCTTTTTCCGTTAGGACTTCCATGTATCATTCTTTGTCTGCATTGTTCTAGTCATAAATTTTCCTGTGTCGAGATCAAATATATCACCTGTATTTACACCATCAACAAATAATGTATCTTCATATTCCAAATAATATGGAGATTTTTCAAAATTAAAAATAGAATTACTTGAAATCATTACAGGTGGAATACATTCTGTAGAACCATATATGTTCCAAACATTTTGTGCACCTGTTGATTTCATTAACGAAATATCTTCATCGGTAACTGGAGCTGAACCGGTAGAAAAATTTCTAACAAATTCAAGATTTGGTTTTCTTCTTTTAACAAGAGTCCTCCATGTTCCAACTGCTAATGTAAGAACCGTTGGTTTAACTTCTTCTACAACATCCCAGAATTTCAAAGGTTCAAATTTAACATTTACTACAGTGCAGTGAGTAATTTTTGCGGGCATTATACAAAAGGCCCAGCATGCAATGGTCCATGTCGGAAAAGGATTTATAATAACATCTCGTTCATCTAATCCCCATTTTTCAACTAACCAATGTCCTGCTTTATAAAAATCACCCATGTTATGTGTAACTTGTTTTTGTTTTCCTGCGGAGCCACTTGTAAATAAGGATATTTTCATAAATTATATCTCCAAATATTTTGTTTCACATTATTAAACATTTTGACGTCCACCAAATCTACGATACCTTTTTGGGATAAATTTTTCATAATGTTTGAAAATTTATAACTCTTAACACCATTTTTAGAATCTACATTATTTGTTAAATAATATGGACCAGTTCCACCCGTAATTTCCTTTTGGATGTTTATATGGCTCCATTGATACGAACTTTGTGTAATATCTCTCGATACTTTTTTTACATATCCAGGAAGAGTGGCGCCTCTGAATAATAAACGGTATCCTTTTAATTCTTCCTCCCATTTAACCCCACTCATAGAAATTAAAGTTGAACCTATAAAAGTTCCCACCCACTTGGCTTCATTATATTTGATACTTTTTAAACTCACATTATTATTGTATCTTGAATATGAACATTCAACTAAAAATTCCAATATTATCAGTAAATCATCATCATTTAATAATCTATTCCCACATACCATACTACTTCCGAACCGGTTCGGATGCAGCCGGCCGTAACCCGCACTTAAATTATCTATATGTTTATTAAAATATATGGATATAAAATTTTCAATGTCCTTTAAAACTAAAATAATATGTTGTCGAAGATACTTGATAGAGTGATGATGAGATTTGCTAACAACCTGATCATAGTCATCATATGTATTATGAATATTATTTTTTAATTGATTATATAATACACCTATGGTTGTTGTTTGCATATCTTGAAACTTGGAAGTGATGAATATTGGATCACTTTCTAAATAATCTTGAAATTTAACAAAAAAATCTTTTAATGTAACTTCATCCTTTAAATAATCATAATATATGTATTTTAATATTGGCTCAAACCAAAAATTCATAACAATCCATGCGAACATCCAGCCTTTAACAACATCTTCATAAGACATAGATTTCAAAGAAGTAATAATTTCACATTCTTCCATGTCAACATTAAAAGGGATAATTTTTGTTTTTATTTTAAAACGTTCCTTATAAGATTTATCATTAAGCTCCGCATTAGGTAAAATCAAACAAGGATATACGTTTATTTTCAATTTTTTAATAGGCATTAACGCGGTTAACTCATCAACCCACCCATCATACGTAGTACCTGGTAGGGGATATATTAATTCAATTTCTTTATTTGTAGAATCCATCTTATCCGCATTGACAATGCTCATATTTTTTCTTTTAATATTAGATAAAATTTCTGGATTAGTGGATTGTAAGGCAACTCTGGGAACAGTATTATTATCCTTAACACCACCTAATAATCGTTGTTGTATTTGTAATGAAGAATTTTTACTTGGTGGTGTTTTTGCATAACCCGAGTGTGCTATTTTTTTGGGATAACCTGTGGTTTCATGATACCCCACTGCCTTATCTATTATATTATAATCTCTTTCTTTAAATATACCCAAATTACTATTTGTGAACCAAAGATAATTTATTTTATTACGACTAATCCATTCAAATTCTTTGAATAATCGCGGCTCATCAAATTTTATCATTTTTTGTGCAGTTAAACTACCCCAATCACAAAAAGTACATTTAAATGGGCAACCTCTATCCATCTCAACGGTAGCGTGAAAATTAACTGAAGGATTTTTTAATATAATATTATTAAAAAGACCCGACAAATATGGACTAGGGATTGTATTAATATTTTTAATTCTAATGGCCGGTTTCGTTTTAAAAATTTTATTATTTTTTCTAAAAAAAAGACCTGGTATCTCAGAAAAATCTTTTTTATTAAAATATTCTAATAAAATTTGTTCAAAGACTTTTTCTCCTTCTCCCACAACACCGATGTCTATATAATCATGCAAATTATACCATTTATTATCATTAGATTTAGGAACATGTGGTCCTCCACAAATAATCAAGCAATTAGGATACCTTTCTTTTATTTTTTTTAATATATAGAGGTGTTTATTAGAATTCCACATATAATTGCTAGTGGCAACTATATCCGGTTGTTCCATATTATCAATATAATGATTTAAATTATCTATATTGAAAGCCAAATCCTTTAATATAAAATTATCAGATATTATTTTATTTTGTAAACTATAAGACCAAAGAAGACCGATGGAATATGGTAAAAATGCAGATTTATTACTTGACATTCCAATTCCAACGGAAGAGTCAATTAAAGGAGCTGTTAATTGCAATAAATATACATTTTTTTTCATACCGCGGCATCATTTAAAAATTTATAAGAATAATTTTCCCTAAAAAAATTAATTTGATATTTGGGTTTATTCAATGTATGATATTTTTTTAAAGATCTCCAATATTCAGTATGATCATTTTTAGAAGAAGTGTAAAACAATTCCAAAAAATCATATACATGCCGACACAATCTAACATATGAACGATTAAATATTTCCTCTTTATTTTTTTTATATTTTAATTTTTCAATAGTTTCTATCGCCCATGTTATTAGAAAAAGTCCTGTAGCTTCAAGAGGTTCTGCAAATCCACAACTTAATCCCACAGATACGGTATTACCCAACCACGGGGTTAAACAATACCTATTATTAAAGGGAATGGCGTGAATGTCTTCGGCTTTAACATTACCTACATTTTTATTTTTAAATTCTTCAATGGCATCATTTACACTTATAAAATTATTATTAAAAACATACCCATTACCACTCCTTGATCTTAAATCTACATTCCACATCCACCCATAATCCATAGCGAAAGTGTTTGTTATAGATTGACAATTAGAATCACCGGGTGCGAAGAGCGCCATATTATTAGACAGAGTTTTATAAGAACCAAATTGTTTATTTTTAGAAAAATCACTATTGAAGCCAGTGCAATCTATTACTAAATCAGGATTATCTACTTTACATAATCTGGGACGCGTTATTTCTTCTAAAAGAATAATCATTTTTAACGCATCTAAATGATAAGCATGAGTATTATTGGGAAACGGGTGTACCCAATCAGTTTTATGCCAACCATGATGTTTAATACCATATTTAATTACACCGTCACACTTATTAATTACATCATCTTCAGATATTCCACAATAATCAAAGAATTTAACTAGTCCGGGTAATGTACTTTCTCCAACACCTATAGGTTTGGAATTTTTAGGAAGCTTTATTTCAACTTTATTAGTTTGGGATAAATATGCAGCAGCTAACCAACCAGCGCTTCCTCCGCCTAAAATTATTATGTTCATAATTGATTAAACAAATATAATGTTTCTTTAAATGGAATATATACGGAATGTCCATTTCGTGTTTTTATTTTATCTTTTTGATATTTGATCATATTACCAAAAAACCCAATATTCGGGTGCATCATATGTTTCAGCCGATGTAGGGGGAGATCATCTTTATTTTCGAATGGCCATAAAAGTGTACGATTTAATCTATAAGTATAATCTAATGATTCTTTTTCCGCGGCACGCAAATACAAATGCATATCATAGCTAATTAAATCTCTCCAATGCACATGTTCGGTTATCATAAATGCCGCTACTTGTTCATGTATAGAGTTTGGGATAATATTTGATGTCAGATCATATTCGCGCATATAATCTGCCAATGTTTCTCCGTCCGGTGCAGGACAAACATTCCTATCAAGATTATTGTGCATACTACATGTCCATGTCTGTAATGTAATAGCAAATTCTTCCATGGTTTTTTTCATTATCTTCTCCCGAAGCACTCATACCCAACCATCATAGAACCAATATTATAGTGATTTAATAAAGTATCATTCTGTTTACAATATCGTTTGTTATTTAATGAACGTTCAAAAAAATCTTGTATATTATTTTCTTGTTCTGTCCAATATCGCCACCATTCTGAGTCTCTTCTTTCGCTCAATATATAGTGATATTTCACAAATTCTTTAGTATGATTTAAGAATCTGTTCATAACCTTATTAAGGGTTTTTATATTTTTCTTTCTTTTAATAACATCAACAAATTTTTCAATAGTGTAACAAGTCATCATTAATGATGTTGCTTCTAATGGTTCAATAAAACTTTGTGCTAAGCCATTACTAATACAATTTTTAATTGCAACATCCTTCATTTTCCCGGATATAAAACTTTTCTTCTCTCCTTGTATGCCTGATTCTTCCATTGCTTTTTCATGGCTTGTTAAATGGTCACAAAAAACATAGCCTGCATTTGTTCTATCTTGAGTATCTATTTCCCAACGCCAACCATTTTTTAATGCCGTTGTTTCAGTATAAGGCCTTTTTTTATGTTTATCTAATCTACTAGTAATATATGAATTCGCTATCATATCCTTATAGGGTTCAAAGGAAGTCAAATTCTTAATCAATATTCTTTTGAATCCAGAACAATCAATAAAATAATCTGCATGTAACGTATGTGATTCTGTTTGAATGGTCTGTATTCCATGTTCATCAAAATGAACATGTTTCACATCTTCTTTAATTAACCTATATTCATGTGGATGCCAACCGAAATCTTTCTTTAATTCATTTTTACAAGCATGTCCTAATTTATCTGCTTGCACTTGAAAACCATAACCAGGAATCGAATTAGTTTGAGGATCTAATAAATTATTATTACATTTATCTAAAAAGTCCCCGTGGAAATTATTAAATAAAGTTGAATTAATTTTAGGATGTTTGTTTCTTAGATGTTCGACAGAATCACCAAATTCTTTTACAAATGCGTCTTCAAATAAATGAAACCATTCGCTGCCTGGTCTTAGCCAGTCTTTAAATTGAATACCATACTTAACAATAGCTTTACTATCTTCTTGCCATGATTTAAGATCTTTTATAACTTTTAAAATAGTAGGTGTTGTTGATTCCCCAACCGCTATAATTTTATTTTCTTTTTCATGAACAACAGTTAAATTACAATCTAAATTTCTTTTTAAATAATGTGCAGTAATCCAACCCGCGGAGCCGCCGCCAACTACTATGATTCTAACCATGATACCAAATGAGGATGTAAATAATCTTTATAACTTTGTGATCTGGACATATCAAATAATTCTATTTCTCTCTTAACTAAATCTTTCTTTTCAACGTTTCGTATTTTATAAGATTGAAGAATTTGTTGATGTTTTCTAGAATCTATAAAGGGCAACTCATTTAATAAAGATCTGCTCAAATTCTTAGGGCTGATACCCCTATTATCAGGATATACTTCACAATATGAAATAAAAACTTTTTTAGGTAAGGTACAACACCATGACCAATGATTATGAAGATCTAAGATATTTAAAGCAGAAATAACAACAGCAATATTAATTCTACCCAAATTAGTAGAATTATTTAAAAATAAACGAACGGTTCTATCTAAATCATCAAAACTAGCAGGATGACGTATATAGTCATATCCTTCTTCTATTGAATCTATACTAATTTTTGGAAACTGTTTTTTGAATTGATTTAACTTGCCAATTAATTCATCATTAAATAGGGTACCATTAGTATGATACGCTAAGATGGTATCTTTTGCCCAACCTTCTTTAATATATTTATCCAATAAATCTATTATTAATGAATCAAAAAATGGTTCTCCACCACTAAATCTTAATTCCTTTACTGGATTATTTAAAAGCCATTTATATTGAATCGAATTTTTTACATTTGGTATATTTAATTCTTCTCTAAATTTACCAGCTGTTATATTTTCAATATCTTTAATTAACCCTTGGGATTTGAAAAACTTCCAATCTACCATTAACCTATGACTTGTTTGTGGATCACACATTCTACAAGCTAAATTACATTTATTAGATAAGGTAAAATCAATTGAATCTAATTGTCCTTTAGGAATTATATCATCATTATGAATATAAAAAGGTTCAATATTCCTCTCTTCCATATTCCAACAAGTTTTACAAAAATCATTCTTGCGATTATTATCAAAATCATCTCGCAACAACTTAAATTGTTCTGATTCAAATATTTCAGGGGGGGTTAATTTATCTATGTCATGCATTCCCATTGGATCTTCCCATTCCGGGCGAGACATATTACAGCAAGGATGGGACCACTTTAATTTATCGCCGTCCCAATCTTTTAAGGCAACTTGCTTGTAAGGGTAACTACATAACATTCCAGCCAAGTGCTTTTAATGGAGCAGAATCAGCACAAGTTTCTTCTGACTCACCGGTTACATTTTTAAACGGTAATGCATCAATATCAAATTCTTCTGGTCCTTGTGCTTTTGCAAAATCATATACAGACATTGGGCTTCCATACCCAATCTCATAAACTGGTAGTTTCTTTTTCCAAACTTTAAAATTTTCCATTAATAATTTAATAGCATTACAAACATCATCTACATGACACCAATCTCTAGTATGTGTTGTTAGATATCCTATTTCTTTTTGTTGGAGTTGTCTATAAAACATATCAGGACGTGAGCGCTCACCCCATACTGTAAAGAATCTCATTCCTATAGCATTATTAGGAGCCATGGCTTCACCGGCAGCTTTTGTCATTGCATAAGGGCTTTTCATATCTTTAACGGAAGAACTTGATGCATATAATATTTTAGAATTTTTATAATGATTAAAGATACGTGCTGTACCTTTTATATTCGTATCACAATAATCTTTTAAATATTTTTCTTGCCAACTTTTACGAACACCAGCTTTTGCAGCTAGATGAATAACATATTCTGCATTTGAAAATGGTAAGGGATCTTTAGTAATATCGCAATGAGAATGAGGGACTTCCCTGTCTTCCCAGCCTAACCCGGAACAGTCGTCTATACCTTTAACATTGTAGCCTTCGTCCATTAATGAGTCATATAAATGATGACCAATGAATCCTTTAACGCCCGTTATCAGGACTTGGTTTTTCACTTCCATTCCTTCAATGTCGTTTCCAAGAGTTTCCAATAATCCGGAGTCTTTTCTTCGAAAACTTGTGGCTCCTCATTCTCAACTGCCATAACTATTACAATACTATTTATAGGTATTCCTGTTCTTTCTTCAAACATTATAGAATACGCTGTTGCTTGTAAAAAATAATCTTCAACCCATGCTTTCTTTTTTATTTTACCAGAAGTTTTCCAATCCAATATTGCTTTCTCCCCCTTCCAGTCACCAACACAATCACAGCGACCGGCAATTCCTAATTGTTTGGACCAGAGAGGTATTTCAATACCAGCAATATTATTAAGATGGGAATCTATAAAGGGTTTGATAGTATTAAACATAGAACGAACATTAGGTAAACTTTTTCCAAAGTAATCAGTATCGTTAGCAATATATTTTTCCACTACCGTATGCATGCTCGTGCCTCGACGAGTTGCTTGTGTAGTTATTTTATTTGCTTCTTCTTCACCAATTCTTTGCCTCCATTCTTTAAAGAATTGCGCTTTTTTACGGCCCAAGACTGTTGTAATAGAAGGAAAGTTACCATCAGGTGTTTGATATACCCTTTGGCCGTTTATATTAGTTGTTTCTAATTCTTCAAAATCTAACTCAACATGATTAAACATTCATATTACTTCCCGGATAATTCCTTTTCATTTGTTTCAAGTGATCTGTAAAGGCTTCATCTGGTTTCTTCTTATGACCCTTTATAGTCGTGCCTGAAATATTATCATAAACAAATCCGGCTCGTTGAGCGTTCATTTGTACCGTGTCCTTGTTACATAAGGGACACGGCTCTTTTGCTGGTATATGTCGATCTACTATCTTATGCGACTCCTCAAACTCGTGGCCGCACTCTTCATTTTTACAAATATAATCATAACTTGGCATAATCACCTATAAAAAATATGTCTATCAATTTTAACTGTAATTTTTTTGTATTTAGACCACCTTGGATTATCAATATAATCCGCATGGTAATGAGTAGCACCATCTGTTATGTCTCTTAAATGATCTCTTTCGTTGCTTTGATAAAACCATTTTGCTAAGCCTTGAATATGGGCCCAATTTTTTCCTGGATATGGTACATCATGTTTACCATCACAATACCAAGAAAATTGACACCGATCTCTCTTAGGAAAACCAGTATGATGCAATGCTGCTTCATGAATTACCTTACAATAGGAATTTGGAAAATTTTTATCCACTACTCTATTGTGTGTAACAAAAGCTACTGCTAATTTGCCAGCAGTACTTTCAATCGCTGCTTCAAAATATATATTATGTGCTAAACAAGATATTTCATCTTGTGGATATATTCTTTCTTTTTGTTTCCAGGATGTTTGTCGCGATTCTAGATTAATATTTGGTGATTCTAGATGTTGTTTTAATGTAATATTTTCTACCCGCGGTTTTAATAGTACTTGCGTAGTGCTTACTTTAGCATCCGCAATTTGATGAACTATTTTTACTGGATACATTACCATTACTATAGCGATAGCAATAGATAACGTTAATAACTTAAACATATGTTTACTCCGAAATGTTTGTCACACTTCTCATGTATATAAGTGATACTACTTTGTTTTTTTCTTTTCCGATACCGGCAATGGAGGGATGAGATGAGGAAATGTTTCCTGTACTAGTCGATATGTAAGCCCACTGATGCCTAAATCTTTATTTTTTACGCCTAGTATCATCTTGGCCTCTCGTGGTGTTACGCTTTCTAACATAGTAATAAACATTACTTCTCGTCTGCTGGGGTCTATATTTGCACCTGCACAAAAATCAGTTCCGCCCGGGCCCTCTACAAAATACCTAAATTTACGGATTTGTCCGTAAAGCATTGTTGATCTTGGGTCTTCTGCTTGAGCTATAAACGGTGGATCACTTTCAGGCAATAAAAACTTTACATCCGGATGGAATGTATACCATAACATATTTTCCAAATGATCTGTTTTATTTTGTGTAAGTAATTCCCCTCTCTCCTTCTGACTTTTTGCTTTATCAATCGCGTTAAACAATTCTATAAGTGTCATAATCTAAAACTCCTGAATGGATTCTGTCAATTCTTTAAGTCTATGCTTAATAAAATAATTAAGCATTTTATCACGGCCGGCATACTGATCGCTTTCGTACCGTGTTAGTATATTTATCTGAATTGGATCTGGTATACGTGCTAAATCTATTAAAATTTCATTCCTTTTATAGTTACGTAAAACCTCACCTTCAAACAATTCTTCTGGTTTTCCACTTAACCAACTCTCAATTTTTTTCTTTGAAACTGGTTTTTGTCGCAAACCCTCAACTAAACAATTGTCATTTGACAATATATTAGGTATTCCATCACTCCGGTCGCCAGTGACAATCAAAGTCCTCAATTGTTCTTCTGGTTTTTCATTTTTTATAAATTTCTTTGACAAAGGAGACCATTGTGAAATATTTTTATATTTCTGTAGCTGAATAAAATCTTTATCTGAAGAAACAATCAAAATTGGTTCTGAATTATAATTTTTACAAATAACACCTATAATATCATCTGCTTCACAACCTTCTATATTGACAACTTTATAAGGCAAATGTTCTTTTATTTCACTACGAATAGTATCAATAACCTCAAATAAAGATTTCCAATCTATATTCTGTTTATTTTCTTCTCTAGCCTTTTTACGATTAGCTTTATATAATGGAAAATAATCTTTTCTCCAATTACCTTTATTATCGCAACAAAAAACCATATCTGTTCCGTATTTGTCACAAAATCGATTACGAATCATCTTAATGTTATTCATAACCATGTGACGAATCATCTCACTTTCTTTATCAGGATCATATTGCTTTCGATATACCATAAAATTAGCAATTATCATCTGGTTGTAGTCAACTAATATCATTTTTTCTTTTTCTTTTTATTTTTATTCCTTCTATACCAATTTAATTTAACGGGTTTGTCTTTTTCCTTTCTCACTGTTTGAATATTATCACATTCTTCTATTAAAGTATCATAAAATTTAATTAATTTATTTTTAATAATTCCATTTAAATGACTATATGCTTCTTTAAGGTCTGGATCTGTTTTGGATAATCTTATTTCATCTGCCAATTCATTAATCTCTGTTTTTAAATGCTTAGCAACCGGTTTGGAAATTTTATTTTGTTTTATAAAAGATTTAAAATTAAACTTAATTTTAAAATCATTCTCAAGTTGTTCATCTACAATTTCTTCTATATCATAACGTATGTTTTTTGCCAAGATGCGCATTCTTTCTTGAATATTTGGCTTTACCTTTTCAGCTTGGGCTTCTTTCTGTTCATGTTGCCTCTTTTCCGCAATTGATTCAATCTTTTTTAATTTTTCAATGAAGAGTTCTTCAAACTTTTCAGGTAAAAATCCACAACCCCTTGTTTTTAATCGTGCAATATAACCAACATGCATTCCCACTTCCATTAAGTCTACTGGTTTAATCTTTTTAGGTGAAGTTGTCTTAACCTTATTTATTTTATAGTATTCAGAAACAAATTCCATACATTCTTTAAAATCATAAAACTTATAATACCATCTAAATGCATTATAGCATTCTTCTGTTAATTGCTCTTCAGTTAAACCATCCCAATCATTCGGGTCTGGTTCTAAACCCATGTGCTGAGCTTCAAGTGATCTTTTTTGAAATGCCATTTTAACTTGCCTCCGGGGGATCTGGAGTTACTTTATCAAAAATTTCTTGTGCTATTTTATCAAAAACTTCATAAGAAACAGGTTCCCAATTTGCCTCTTCTCCATATTCAAAACATAATACTTTACCATCATGTGCTTGTGCTAATATCATTTGTGTTTGACCAAATAAACTTGGAATACTTTGTGCAATAATATGTACAAATAACGGCAAGTCTTTATGTTTATAAAATTCATTCAATCTCAGAGGAATATGTGTTTCCGAAGTTGATTTTTTAAGATCCCGATTCTTTTTATATTCTGATAGATCTATTACTTTCATATCTTGATTTTAATTCACACATTATATAATGTAATATAACAGACATCACAGCTTCGCATGTTTCCATATGATTATAGTTAATATGTATATACTTTTGGAGTTTTGCCTTTAAAATACCGCCGGCATACCCCAAAATACCGTAAGTATTAATCCCATTAGATTTAGCATAATCAACAGCTCTAACGACATTTTCTGAATTACCGCTACCACTTAAAACGAATAAAGAATCACCATGATTAGCATATATTATGAGTTGATTCACAAATATGTTATCATAGCAATCATCGTTAGATGTAGCAGTAATGAAGCCAATGTCATTACAAAGAGAAATAGCCCTAATCCTAGGTTTTGAACTTCCATTTTCAATAACCCCTTTTGATAAGTCCTGTGCGAAATGGCTAGCATTTAATGCACTACCGCCATTACCACATATAAAAAATTGTTTTTGAGAATCATATGTTTCCCAAATACCTTCTATCAAATTATTAATATGGTCTTGTCGTACTGAAGACAATACCTCTTTAATCTCAACTGCATGTTGATACCACTGTTTATTTCTCATTATTAAATATTATCCTTGATCCTTGATTGTCAAATCGTATTTTGAAAGTATCTAATTCGGGAAACTTTGATTGTACCCCGTGAGAATCTTCTGTCATAAAAAGTAAATATCCTCCGCCTCCTGCTCCACAAATCTTATAACCTATAATTCCTTGTGCGCATCTTGTTACCAACTGATTTATTTTATCATTTGTAATATTTTTAGCTAATTCCTGTTTTATCCTCATTGAATTAGTTATATCGAATCCAAATTCTACATATTCTTTTTTCTTTAGATGTTGTAATCCTTCCTCAACATATTCTGCCATTCTATTATATTTCTGAACTTTTCTTTGTGTATTCTTTCTCTGATCAGTCAAAATATCTGATGAATTTCTATATATGCCAGTATTAACTAAAACAATCATATTTTCAAGATTTTCATCAATTTCTAGCTTATCGATAAGGACCTTGCCGGATTTCTTAAAGGTAATAGCATTAAAACCGCCGTAACTGACAGCAAACTGGTCCTGCTTGCCGATTGGCTTCTTTAAGATTTCCATCTCAATATGACATGCTAAATGAGCTATATCAATCAGGTTTAAATCTGCTTTTATTAAAGTTCCAATAGCATGTATTAGGCCAACTAAGATACTTGACGATGAAGCTAGACCGGAACCTTCAGAAGGTATATCTGCTAAAGTTGTAATCTCTAATCCAAAATCTATCTTAAAATGTTTAAGTGTTTCTCTGATATATTCATGCTGAATATCATCAATAGAATTACAAATTTCTTTTTTAGAATAATTACATACCCATTGTTTCCTGTAAAGTCTATTCACTACAACATATGTATATTTGTCTATTGCTGTGCTAATTACTTTACCGGGTTTATCGGCATTTTTATAATATTCAGGTAAATCTGTACCACCACCGAGAAAGCTAACTCTTAGTGGTGTTTGACAAACTAACAATTCGTTCCTTTAATTCTGTTGAGCTATATTCATGATCTCTTCGACAATAATAAATATCAATATCTCTATCTTGACATATAGTATACCCTGTTATTGGTTTTTTGGCAACCCAATATTCATTACCTAAAAATCTTTTATGAAGTGGACTTATTGTTTTAAGTATATTCGCAAGATCCTCTTCTGAATCATATGGAATAATCTCATCCACATACTTACATCCCTTTAATTGGGTATAACGTTCAAAACACGATTGAACTACCCGATTTTTATGTTCTGGATATGCATGTAATCCAGCAATAAGATAATCACAACGTTCTTTTGCTTCTTCTAACATTGTAACATGTCCTGCGTGAAGTAAATCAAAACATGAAAAAACAATTCCTCTAATCAATCTTCTTCTCCTTTGAGATTATCATCGATTTCATCTTCAATCTCCATTAAATCTAACATTTCTATCCATTTAGGGGCTCTATAATCCCAACTATAATATTTGTCTGCATGTGCTTTAGCACGATCAATTATATCGAAGGTATCCTCATCCCAATAATTATCCATTAATTTATCTAGTTCATCTGCAAACCTATAACAATGTTCAATCTCATCTTTAATATAAGGATACATAAAAGCATGATCTGAACAAGTCTCAGGTAAAGCACCTAAATTATTTGTTAACATTGCTGTTCTTGCAGACATTGCTTCCATAGCGGTTCTACATGAAGTCTCCTCCCAGACACAAGGATATGCCCAAATATTCATATCTTTCCACTCTTCTCTTAAAGGTCTCCCTATAATAGATTTGTGTAAAGTCATATTTTCATTTTGTTCAATATGAGTGAATAACTCATTAAAAGGTTGATCATTCTCTTTCCAGCCATAAACACTATAAGATGAATAAACATGTAAATGCCAATCATTTCTTTCAAGTTCATGTAAGGCATTACACAAGATGTGCAATCCTCTTTGAGGTGTAGAACAATATATCAAATTTAACTTGCCATCCTCTCCAAGTTCTTTCTCATAATGATCATGAGGAAAAATCGCTGTTTTCATCACTTCACATTTAGTAGTAGGCAAATCATATTTTGCTATAAATGTCATCATTTGCCAATGACTAGAAAAGATGAATTTTTCAAATTGTGATTGTCCGTTAGGCGCATCAAGGATTTTATGACATGGATCATTTGCTAAATCATGAAACCACCAAAGTTTTGGTAAAAGGGACTGAACATCATCGTCATATATTCTTGAAATTATCCATTGATAATAATTCTTATGTTTTTCTTCTAAATGAGACCATAACTCTAATGTTGTTAATTCTGTTCCCCCAAAAGATTTTTTCGCGATATTACCCTCACGTCTTTGTGGAATATCTGTTGCTTTATAAATGTCTAAATTCATGTTGTCACCGAAAATGATTGTGGTACGTTTAAAATATGATTTATTAATTCTTTATGAAAGTCTTTATTAGCTTGTCGACACTCTTCAAGAGAACCTTTATATTGTTTTTGTTCTTTTTCATTCAAAGCTTTCCACCAATCAGGAGCCGGACAGAAAATAGGTTTATGTTTTAATCCATAAAATTTAGATGCCCATGGAAATACAACTACAACTTTTCCTAAAAGAGTCGCCCAATAAGCACCATGATAAGAATTTGTAACAACAACATCACCACTTCCAATAAATTCTATTGCCTTTTCAAATGTTGACGTATTATCATTTGCCATATGAGGATAGTCCCAAGTTTGTTTTGGCATTTGATGAATAAGAAACATCGGTAGTGATTGATGAGTAAAAAATACAACATCATGTTTCACTTCATATTCCTTATCAAATGCTTCGTGCATGCAACTAGCACATGGAACCCATCTAGTTTCAGGAATTGAAGTATAGAGCATTGGGTAATGATCTCTAATACCCAATAAATCAAATTTTCTGACATAAAAAGGATACGTTATATCTATTTGAGGAATAAACTGCGTCTGTTCATCCATACTAACATAAGTATGTTCACCTAAACCCCAACCAAATATTCTACGATTTGCATTTTTTTGATTTACTATAACATGACCCATAGGTCTCATTTGTCCTATAAGTCCCCCACCTCCATAAATGACATTTTCATGTGGTGGTATATATTCATGATCTAATTTATAGATGTCTTTTTTGTTTCCTGGTAAATCAAAATACATAGCTGGACTGCTATACCAGTCTCCTATGTTAGTCTCGTCTGTCCTAAATATATTTGTAAATTGTAAATTTTGAGGATACATATGGATAATTTAAATGATTTTGGTTTTAGTACAGTAAGTGAAACTGACTTTACTGCTGCAACTAAAGAACCAGAAACAAAAGTAGTAGAGGCCGCCGTTAAAGAAGCGAAACTTGGTCAAATAAAAGAAGTTGAAGGCACTGTAAATAAAATATGGAGTCTGCTTGATTATCATTATGAAGATATTGATAAACATAAAGATAAGTTGAATAAAGAATATGAACGACAGATGAAAGAAGTCGAAGATTTAATAGTACCGTTGTTAAATAACTTGGCGAAGTCTTCAACTAATGAATACATATTTTGGCCAGGTAGGCGAGAGATTTTGGAAAAGCAAATCGAGAAAATTACTGCACACACTCGAGACGTAAATATTTTCACTGAGTAATTCCGTATTTACAAAGGAAGTAGGAATCAACAATATCTGAAGCCGGATTACCCTTTTCTTGGACTAATTCGAAAGTCTCCGGTTCTGCTTTCCATGATTCTAACATTGCTTCTTTATTAGAATTCCCCTTACCTGTGGCAAATTTCTTAATAACTGTTGGGGGAACTGTTTCATAGCGGAAACCATTCTCCATTAATTTTAATTTCAAAATTCCAACATTTTCCGCAATATGAAAAACTCTGCCTGTTGATCCATATGAATAATCTTCCAAAATAACCTTTTCAACTCTTCCACTATACCAACGCAACGTATCTATAGTCCATTCTGCTAAAAACTTAAACTTATCTATACCTTTTAAATCTTTTGGTAATTTATAACAAGTTACATTTTGAAGGGAGGACCACCCAGGCCTCCACTTATCCAAAGCAAAAAAATTAAAAGTACAATTATTGGGATTAAATATTCCATCTTTATAAATGCAAATACACGGGCTACTTGTTGAGTAATCTATTCCTGCACATACCAATTAAAATCCTAACTTTTGCAATTCTTTTATACTATTCTCTGCAGATGTATGTAAGATTGCAATTCCGCCTTTGGTCTTAAACTCGGCTATATTTTTTTCAGAGTCGTCAATTAATAAATTGGGAGAAAGATTATCCTCAACAGCGAAATACTGTTTTTCTTCCCAAAAACAAACATGAACTTTTGAAGGGTATATATTAAAATGATTGAGACACCATTTAAATTTTTGAACGCGGGCACCGTCGTATTTGCCTCTTTTAGGAATAGCTGTAAGAACGTGAATATCAAATAAACCACGAACATAATCAACTAATAAATCGGCATCTGGTAACTTAGGCAAATTTTCGAAAAAATTGGAAGACAGTTTACTCCAATCATCTGCCCATTCTTTTTTACTTCCACATTGTTTAGTGATGGTGCCATCAAAGTCACTAAGAACACCATCCATATCAAGAAATACTATCATTTTTAATCATATATAAAGTTTGTATCTGGGTTTTTTTCCCTATACTTTTTATCGAGAATATCCTCCAGCCAGATCTTCCCTTCCCCGGCCGGAGAATCCTCAATAGATTTCCAGATCTTCGAAACAGATGTTTTATTTAAAGATTCTGTATATGTTCGTAAAACGCCCATACAATCGTCACAATATTTTTCGAAGTCTGTTTTCATGTTTCCTTTATATTATACATCAATGTTATTAAAAAATCAAGTAAAAAGATACTATATTAAATCAACCACTTCACATCCACCAGGAGCCGCGCATGCTGCGGTTTGCGCTCCTGCAGTATGATCTTCTTTCTCATAATCTCCTAATATGCTCCAGTCCACATTCTTAGGCATTTGTGTTGTTAACTCGTCGTATGTTTGTTTATCACAATCTTGATATGGGGCTTGCTTATAATTATGCTCACTGAATGGTAAAAATGAAATACCACTAATATTATCAAAATTATCCCAAACCCAAGAACCAACCTCTAACCATTCATGTTCTTTAACTGAAACAGTAACAGATGGTTTATGTTCGCACCAATGATCTTGATATAACGTCCAAAGAGCCAATTGTTCAATAGCTGTCATATCAGTTCTGCAAACAGCACCTTTAGGGCTCTTTTGAGGAAATGAAAATACTGTAGTATGTTCCGGTTTTGTTACATCAGGTTCACTAGGAAACCCTTGTGACATCATGAACCGACACAAAGGATCTTTATTATCTGCGCGCACTGTTCTGATGTAATAAGGATTATGACGGGCATGAATACCACTAGCAGAATCAACCAACTGAGAAACAGTACCCGAAGGTTTAACACACGTAATGGCGGCCGATCTAGGGATACCGAGTTTATCAGCCCATTCTGCATTCGTTTTAATGGCAGTATTACGAAGTTCATCCAATAAGTCACCAGTTTTCTTTTTACCAGATTTACCATTAGTTAGTCCATTATCCATGATGCCAGTAAGGGAAACTCCGAGCAATCGTTCTTCGATGCAGTTTCTACTAAACTCTCTTGTAAGATATTTGAAGTCTGTAAGAGTTGATTGGAATGTTCCAAGAATGGTCGCACTGCGAACTTTGTCTTTGAGAGACTCTCTAGTGTCCCCTCCGCGGACAACGACTTCGGAAAGGTTGCAGAATTCTCGGGACCGAAGAATGATCTCGCTGCACGGATTGGTGCCAAAATCGTCTCTAGCATCTCGTCTTCTAATAAAATTTCCATCTCCATCTTTATCCCTTTCATTTAATTTTTGGACCTGTTTTTTGGCCGAAGCGCTATTATAAATTCCGCGTTCCCCTGACTTAGAATCGTAGAGGGATAACCACTCACGCATAAAAGTACCAACATCCGGCCTTTCTTTATAATTAACTGAATTATTTGCAAGTGATCGTTGTACATTAATCTTATACCATTCGCCATGTTTCGCAAATCTCATTTCTCTGTCATTAAGATCGCTAAGACTAATAAGGGCACTTCGACGAACGCCACCTACAACAACAACTTCTGCTGTTTTACAAATAATATCATGACACTCAATAGGTTTAAGTTTTCTTCCCGCGGATGTTTTATATATATCTGTAACAAAATTAAATAAATCAACTAATGGTTGAGGGCCTGATGCTCTACCACCAAAAGTTTTTAATGGCATGCCGGCGGCTCTAACTCTACTAACATCCCATTTAGGTATTAATCCTTGATATAATAAAGCAACTAATTCTTTATATGCTTTACACCATCCTAATTTACTATCGGCGACTACAATAACGGTATCTGTAGGATAAAATTCTTCCGCGATAGTTGGCATTTGTTTTGTATATTCTTCTTCAACAGAAAAACCGACACCGGTGCCATTCATCAAAACATACATAATTTCATCGAACGTTCTTGGATTGTCACATTTTATATATGAACAATTATAACCGGAAACATTTTCCTTTTTTAACGGAACTCCGGCTGTCATCAAACATCTCATAGATGGCATAACCTCTAAATTTAAAACTGCCTCTTCTAATTCTTTTCTTTCCTTTTCAGTTAAATCATAATTACATTTTTCTTTTAAATCTTCTTTGAAAAAATCAAAATATCTTCCAATTGTTTCTGGCCATGTTTCGCGTCGTTCTTCATCATATCTCCATCTTGCATATCTAGAAAGATGTATAAAGGATTGGTATTCTGTAGGCAAATTCATTCCGCTTTCCCTTCTGGTTTGAGCTTTTGTAAAAATTCCGTTGATTCGCGCTCTGATAACCCGTACTTTGCCATGATCCAGCTACCTTGTAAATTGTCTTTAATTATACGTAATTCTTTTTGAGAAAAGGAAACAGCATTTAAAACGTAATCTTCAAATGATTCGCAACAAAGCGGAAATTTGGGTTTTACCAAATTATACATCACTTCCGCATAGTCTCTAACTTCTTTCTGTGCATGTTTATCCATTCTCAATTTACAAAAACCAAAAAAATTGTGTAAATCGATTTTCCAAATAACTTCTGTATAATTGCCAACAGGCAAAACTGAACGTGCTAATTCTCGAGCTAAATCAAGATCTAGTAAGTTTTTGTAGGCCCAGGAAGCATTGTCATATTGGCGATTAAATTCATATTTAACCAGACCTTTCTTTTCAATGTCTTCTCCCCTACCTTGATTATTGTGTCTTGATTGCTTTTGAATATCATTATCATGTGGTACGTAAAAATCATTGCTCATAATTGAGTATCGTCCTGAATACTCATTTAAGTTCGCCGTCCGATGCCGAACTATTTGTCTCATTACAAAAATTGGTAACTTAATATGAAACTTAACTTCACACATCTCAAAGGGTGATGTATGTTTATGCCTCATTAAATACCGAATAAGATTTCTTGTTTGACTTGTCTTCCGAGTGCCTTTTCCATAGCTAATTCGAGCAGCAGATTCTATTTCTTCATCATCACCCATAACATCTAATAATCTAACAAATCCAAATTCATGGATCTTCACCTCTTCACTCATAATCTTTTCCACTGATTCAATTTTACCCGTGCGGGTAAGCCTCGGAAGGTATTTTTATTTATAGTGTCAACGATCTGCAAAATATCCATTCCGTCCAATACCATATCATTAATATCTTTGACTTTAATTGTATCAGGCCATATACAAACTGCGAATCCTTTTTTCACAATTTTTTCCATTTTACCCACAATTTCTTTATTTCGTCTTTCGTTATCATAAACAAAAACAACATCACGTGCGTAAAATTGAGTAGTGTCATCTATATCACTGCCGGCCATAGCTAAAGCGTTAGGGAGAAACATACTATCAATAGGACCTTCAACAATGTAAGTCTTTTGAGCTGGATCATTTCTATCTAATCCGAATATTTTACTTGCTTCCTTATCAATCTTAACAGTAAAATACCTTAGAGTTGAATCCTCTAAACTTCTTCCTTGTGCTGCAATTAATTTTCTTTCTTTATTAAAAAACGGGATAATAATTCTGGGGTCATATGGTCTTAATCGTGCCGCAAGTTCAACATCATATTTACTTACCCAACTTTTAAAACAATCTGCAAAGTACATATCACTATACCGGACTTTAGGTATTTTTCTTAAGTCACAAAACTTTACAGCAGGATGATTTGCTCCTAATTCTATTATCTTAGGACACCCTACTTTTGTAAATATAGGTTTTCTAAAGACAGGTATTTTTTCTTCTTTATCCGGATGTGTATCATCACCTGCAGTTTCTCTATACTTTTCAAAAGCATATTGCTTTGCTAAAATAGGATCAAGTTTATCTATTAAAACTTTTAAAGGACCCCCAGAACCACAATTATGACACTTGAAAATTAAACTTTGTTTCTTATTAAAAAGATATCCCCTTGCTTTGAATTGATTCTTAGATGAATCGCCACATAATGGACATCTGAAATTATAAAGGTCTCTGGATTTTCTTGCGAAACGTTGGAGGCGGGAGGATAATAAATTAGTATACTTATGATCTATGTAAAGACTCATATCACTCAATAATAGGGGAATTTAATATAATGATTATATTATAACATAATAAATAATTAATTTCAAGGATAAAAAAAGGGAATCTTAATGATTCCCTTTTGCCAAGGATGTTCTTTAGCTGAACATTCGTATGATCTTAACGATTTCAACCCCTGCATTAATCGCCTCTTCTACCATTACTTCGGTATCATCAGCCAGGTCTTCTAATCCAAATTCGTCCTTGGCATATTGCACCAATTCTGCGAATTCATCATCGTCTAGGTCTTGTAGTTCAACTAAAATATCTTCAATATTATCAATAGCTGGTCCCAACTTTTTTAAAGGCTCAATAAAATCCAGAGCATCTGACCAACCGATATCACCGTCTTCCATTGCCGAAGCCGTTGCTTTTCCAAATGAAAACACAAAAGCTAAAACGTCTTTTGTCTCTTGTATTCCTGCCATAATTACCTTTCTAATTTAATTCTAAACTGATATATTTTGAGATGGGAAAACTCTTAAATGTTCCTTAATGCCTTTTCTAGCTAAAATAGGCATAGCATCACCTTTTTTCTTCTTTTTTCTAACAGGTGGATCATCACCTGCTTCAGCAGAACCCGCGATTCCACCTGCTCCCATTGACATTGCGGGAGCGTCTTCAATTACTTCGTCTTCGGGTTCATAGTTTGCACCTAAAGTTGTCATTACAGGTATGATTGCTGACAAATACATTTGTATTTTAAGTGGATCTAAACCCATTGACTGAGCAGTTGATATTGCATGCTGTGCTTTTTTATCATTCATATTTCTATGAATATCTTTAAATTTTGCTACTAGATTTTCATCAACTGTTTCTTCAATTAAAAATGTCTGGTCGGGATCATTCATATCCAGTTGCCATTCACAGCACATATCTTCATAAAGAATTAAAAATTCCTCTTCCAATAACTTTTCATCTTGAAGCAATTTTAAAGCATTTTCTTCTTTAAGTAATAACAATGCAGCAGCATAAGTTGCTATTCTTGATTTTCCACCTGGTGCGAGAGCTAACAACCTTTTTAAATTGAAAATAAGCGTATCCATCATTGTATAGGCATCGCGTTGATCTTGAGTGATAAATTTTCTTTTCTTAATAAGATTTTTACCATTCTTATCAATAATACCTAATGCAAACGCTTTTGTTTTTTCAAAGGGTGTTACTAGGCGCTTTAAAAAGGAAAATAGAAAGAATAAATCTGAACCTTGAGTTAAAGCTGATCTTAATCCTATAGGCATCTTAACTGCTTTATTACGAGTTTATCTAATTGTATATCACTATCTCGGATATCTCTACCCTTGACACCGTAAATAATTTTGGGCATCAGTTTTAAATAAATTAAAAAAGGTTTTAATATTGCCCAACTATTTTCTTCAATTTTATAAAATAATATTCGCGTGCCTGATTCATTATCAAATAAATTATATATCATAATCAAATGATTGAGAATCAATCTTTCTTTTAACTCACCCGACGCCAAATAATGATTTAAATGTCTTTTCAGATATTTAAATCTTTTCATATCATCACCATAATCCTCTGTACTTATACATTGAGGATTATCATAATGTTGCATGCAGAAAAGATCAATATTATTTTCATTAATATCTTCAAAACGCATGCATGTCGTCTTCTAGAACTCCTGTAAGTTCTTGATTCTCAATTGTAGGTTTAGCCGGCTTTTCACTTTCAACTTTTTTCTTCGTCTTTTGAGCTTCTGCCTTCTTTACCTTATCCTTATCAAACATAGTCAAATAGTGTTTAGATACCTGTATAGCGCCGTTAAGAGAAGCAAGTGTTGCCTGAAGTGTTTTTTCTTCTGACCTCACTGCTTCTATTCTCTCATGGACACTTTGAATATCTTTTTCTAAAAAACCTATTTGCTTTTCAATATCTTCACGTTTAAACATAATTTCCCATTATTTAATTATTAAGCAATACCATCCCAAAGTAAAAGATACTTAGTGACACCTGAAACTGAGCATTTAATTGCACCATTTGCAGGAGCGGTATAAGAACCAGATGTATTAGCACCTGTAGTTAAAAAAGGCCCAACATTAGCACCTGCTGATGCACCATAACCACCGGTGGGTGCACAATCAATAGCATACGAAACATTTTGTGAAGCGCCTGTCAAAGTTGCCGCTACATCCATTTTAAGAAATGCTGTAGGTGAAGCACTTGGAGCAGCTGCGCTGTTTGCATGCGATGCAATAATACAATAAGATCTTCCAGCTGAAGAATCAGAACTATCATATGTATTAAGATCTAAAATACCTTTAACAGCTGAAACTTCAGAAGTAAAAGCAACATTGGCATCATGAATCTTTGCTGTTGCAGCAGATGCAGTTAATGTTGCAACATTACCTTGTGCCAATCCTGTTGCTTTGACGTCAACAGTGGTGTGTGAAGTAACAATGCTATTAAAAATATTTGCTGAAGAAGGGGCCAAATTAGCAGTATGCAGAGTTGTATGAATCATCTCTGTTGTTGCTTGTGTGGTTCCGGTAATCGTATGTGTTACATTTCCGAAAAATGATTTAACGGTTAATTTTTTATTAACCGGAGATCCAGAAGGATCATCAATTATATGTAATAAATCTTCACTTGCGCTTTCTGAAGCTGCAGTTAAAGCTGTAATTTTCTTATCGGCCATCGCGTATCTCCTTGCTGGCTTTTGTAGTGGGACTCACCACCAGTTAAAATCATGCTGAGAATCGCTCTTGCGAAGGGTCTTCCTCAGACATCCAAATATTTATTTATGACACTAATCCTAAGCGTGTCAATTCTGTTATAATGTGTGCGGCTGTTGATGCACCTGCCACAAAAGTAGAATTAGCTGCAACAGGAGTTGTACCATAAAAACCAACTATATCAGTTGCAGTTCCTATTTGTAATCCGCCAACAAATCTAATAACGGAAGTATTAGCAGATATATACATATCTTTTTCTGTTCCATCTTCAAATGCCATATCTATTCCAGATTCTAATTGCAAATTGCCTGTTTCAGAGAATTTACTTGTAAAAGAACCATTGTCAGGAACACTATCTTCAACTAATATGCTTCCTTGAAAATCAATTCTTGATTCTACTAATCCAACAATTTGCCACCGATCTGTTGATTTATGACCTGTAGATGTATCAAACTTAATACTAACACCATTTGCTAATGCTTGAGTAGCACCAGTAATTGATACTGTAGTTGCTCCTGTAGATGTATTACCATCTCTCCACCATTTGAAAGTATCATTTGCTGAAACAGAAGTACCATCAATTTCTACATGCCATACAGTATTTTCTGCCATGTCTAAAGTTCCCAAAATAACTGTTAAATCATTTTGTTCACCTTTAAGAATGTCTGGTTGTAAAACAGTCTTAGCATTTCGTAAATTTAAATCCCTTGCAATATTCGTATCTGCCCTAGACTGAACTTTATTTGAAACACTTCTAGTTGTCGTATCTGTAGAAAGTGCTGATAATAAAGTGTCCACACGGATTTTCTTATTTACAGGATTTCCGGAAGGATCATCAACAATAATTAATAAATCTTCCGCCGTGGGACTATCATGTGTATTTAAAGCGGGAATTGTTTTATCTGCCATTTACTTTTCTTCCAATTCAGGGACCTTGACCTCTTTAGATTCAGCGGTTTGTAATAATGCACTACACGCTTGTATAGCTCCATCATAGCTATGTATGCCACGTTTAGCATTCTCAATTTCGCTCTTTAACTGAGAAAGCCGCAATTCAAGCGCGCCCTTCTCAGTTTTATAAGTTTGCTGTTGTTGCAATATTTGGGCAACATTAACATTTTCAATATATTCCATAATATCAGTTAACTATTAAGTTACAGTTAATGTAACTGCAGTTAATCCTGAAAGAACTAATAAAGCAACTGTTGCTCCATCGGTTGTATCTTTAATTGTACCACTATTTAGTGCCACATTAGATCCACCCAATGTAAGAACATCGCTTGTTGCAACTGTTTGACTTGCTACGCTGAAAGTGAGTCTGTTTGTTCCAGAACCTGAAGCGTATGAAGCTGTATGTGGTCCTCGACCAGATCCGGATCCTTGGTTACCATTTGCAATAGCAACTTGTGGTGTTCCGGTAACTGTAACTCTTTCATCCCAAGTAACCTGAACAGATACTGTTCGTGATCCACCTGTGATAGCTGACGCAGTAAACCTCATTGATGTAACAGAGGGTGCTGCAAGTGTTGTACCTAGACTTCCCATAGCAACTAAAATTTCAGGGGCTGCACCAGAATTCTTACTGGCTTTAGTATTAATGACCCATCCTTCGTTAGTCCCATAGACATCTTGTTTATTGTATACTGCACCTTCTGTGGTACCAATCCATTTTGGTTTTTGTGCTTGTGTACCAGCTGCGGCTTTTCCCCATAAAGGCATTATGTCTCCTTATTAATTTTGAATATTTATATCAACTTTTTAAACTCATTTATAGATATAGTATCTATATTAGAAATATCTTTATTAAAACATCGTTCTTCCTGAACATGTATAAAGTCAATTTCAGGAAAATAATCAGTAAACATTGTTTCAAAATTCTGAATCCACCCTGCCGCTTTCACTGGCAACGCATAACTAGGAGCATAACAATCAGTGTCTTTATATATATTGTTTACTTTTCCATCATTTATGTTAAAATCGAACGCCATTAAATAAACCTTGTCGGGCTTTTCTGTCTCACAACATATCCAAGTCGCAAGTGGTCCGGAATCTAACAAAGGTATATGTTTTAAATCATCTACCACATTTATTTTATCATGCTTATCTACCCATGTAAACCAATGACAAGGCTCTGCTAGCAAATCCATTGTATGGGTATCATCATGAAAAACTCTACTAATCTCTTGTCCGTAATAGGCGAATTTATAATCTGTTTTCTCATTCTCTATTACTTTTATATCAGGTGTTAGTGTTGACCTGAAAACTGGATACATATCAGGATCCAGTAACTGAAAGTTCCTAAACCAACATTGGTTTAATTTAGGATATTGTGATTCTACCAACTCATGTAACATTTTATTATCAATGCATATAAGATTGGTTGGTGTCCAATCTCTATACATCGCATTACAACCATATGTCGTATGATCTAATAACAAATTAAGATCAAAATCTTTACGACTTTCACCATTCCCAATCACTATATACATATTTTTTAATGGTAATCTTTTCCTAAAGGTTCTGCTGGTCTGGGTGAGGCATATGAATATGCATCTCCGACGCGACTAACTGTTCCTGCTTCTACCATATCGTCCAACATTTTTTGTACTTGCTGTGGACTACACTTCAATGCTCGTGCAATTGAAGTCGCGGAAGCGGGTGCGTCATCAGAAGCAAATTCAGCTCCAACCGGATTTGCCTGCTTCACACTTCCGAAAGAACTACCTGCTAGGTATTCTAATATTGAAGTGTCAAGTTTTATGTCTTTAGATTCTTCTGTTTTTTTCTCTTTGTATTTACGTACAAAAGAAACTCCTGCACTTTCTTTCACCGTTGGCTCCGTTTTTACTGTATTATTAACTTTTCCTGTTTCTTTAATTTTAGATCCGATATCATCAGTATCTTCTTCTTCTTTTTTTGCTTCATCTGTATGAGCAAAATCAGGCTCCGAATCTTTTTTACTACGATTCGCAATCATTTCTTTAGCCTTTTCATATGCAAGTTTTTTTAGTTTTTCTTTAAATACTCTACGTCTTGCATCAATTGTTTCAGGTACTTCTTCAACATCTTCTAATGCGGCATGTGCTATACCAACCAATTTAGAACGCATAGTTGATGGTCCTCCATCTTTTTTAACTGTAGGATCATCTGTTTCTCTAGATCGAGCAATAGCTTGTTGCTTCTTTTTTGCTGCTCTTTCTTTTTCTGATTGTGCCATTCGTTGATCTTGTTCTTTATCATTTACATTAGATTGCGTTTCACGGTCTTGATCAGCTTTATTAGCATCTGATTGATTATCTTGATTTGTCCCAGCAGCCTTTTTTGCATTATCAGCTTTATTCTTATCTGCAATTTTTTCTCCTTCGGATTTTGCTTCATCTAGCTCATCATCTTCATCAATAATTGAACCAGCTGCTTTTTCTAAATCCTCTAACTCACATTCATCTGCTAATCTTTGTACTTCAGGTGAAGGGGCATCTATTGTTCCCATCTTAGTAGCATATGCAAGAGCAACTAATCTACGTTCTGGTGTTTTAATTAAACGTTCCCCAATTTCAGTCCATGTAAGACCATCATACTTTTGAGTCATTTCTGCCATCAACCAACCATGATAGCTTTCTGTTTTCATCTTTTTCATAACCTTATCAGCAATCTTTTGGTCATTCATTAGAATCATTAAAACAGATTGTCTGGGTTCTTCTTCCATATTATCTAAGTAAGGAGCTAATTTACCATATGCGCGTTGTTTTATTAACTTTGCAGCACCCTCAAGAGCTAATTTATCCTTACCTCTAATTGTTTTGGCTAATGCTAACAGTTCTTGTTGTAAATCAATTGGTCCACCTTTGCCGGACTCTACTGATTCCATATTTGTAACTGTATCTTGTTTCTTGGAAAACTCAACCTCTTCCGGATCACCTTTCTTTTTCTTCTTCGCCTGTTGCTTCTTCATATTATCATCTTTATATTCATCTTTAGACATTTCAGCAACATCTTCTGCATGCATATGTTTTTTCCAACCATCACCAGTTTTTAAATCATGTCTGGTTTTTACAAGAACACTATTTCCTAAATTCGATTTAGGGTCTCTTATTGTTTTTTGCATTTGTTGTAATGAGCCTGAATGAGTAACCTTACCCTTTTCGGTGGTGCCCTGAACTATATGATGATTAAAGACCTCTTCTTCAACTTCAATCTCTTCTTGCTTAGCAATATTTTTACTAATAGCTTTTCTTTTAGCGTGAATCACCTCATCAGAATCGTCTTCGTCTCCATCATTGTCGATATCTTTATCTTTACGGTCATCAAACTTTTTCTTTAATGCTTTAGGTTGGACCTTATCTATTTCTTCTCCATCATCTGACTTATCATTAGTATTGTCTTCTTCAACAGGAGGATTTCGATGAAGCTCCTTTATCATTTCAATATCTGCGGGTGTTATCGCCGTATAATTAGCGGGATAATATTTTGACCACTTGTCATCCATTATTTGCTCCTGTTGGAAATAATTTTGGAAATCATTACTTCAAATCTTTCCAATTGTTGTTTTCTAGACTTATCCTGTTCTTGTTTTAACTCGTCCCAATCTTGTCCGGGAGTTAAATCAACAGTATATTGTGTATATTTATCTGTTCCTATTTCTAACTGTCTTCCATTTTTAGATCTATTTTTATTCCATTCTTTTAAACCAAGTAATTTTTGTAATTTTGGGCGTACTGGCTTACTAATATCAATTTCATTAATAGTTAATCCATCTATTCTTTCGTACATATATGAAAGATTTGCTATATCATAATTAACATCTTCACCTAATAGGGTAATAAAATCAGCTGCTTTTTTCGTATGTTCTTTTAATTTAGATACTTCCCATAAGGCTATTGGTGCTCCAAAGGCCATTTCAAATCTTCCCCAAAAATCCGCCACTTCTTTTAAAGCGCGCTTATAATATTCTTCTGTTGTTTTAGTAGTTACAAACTCTTTTAAATATTCAAATATATCTTTAGTGTCGCCATCAACCCAATATTCCTTATTTTCAAAGGAGACTTTGTCCATCAGTATAGATTCTTTTGCTAATGGATTTTTCCCTGCGGCTGCTTTTGCAAGAATGTCATCTACATCTGCGCCGTGCTTTGCTTTCGTCTTTGGTTTATTTGCATTAATAAAATCATTTGTTGCTTTATCGGGATCCTTTATTGAATTTTTCATTTTCCCAATTGGTGCACCAGGACCTAACTTTTCTTTTATTTGGGATTCAACAACTGCTAACTTCATATTTTTTCGTAATATTTGATATAATGAACGTTTATCTCTTTCAGATAATGTATTGGGTAAGCCTTCTTTAAACTTATTAAAATCAGCATCTACTGCAAGAGTTCTCAATTTTCCTGCAGACATTCCTGTGGCATCATCTGCATCCGGATCTCTTTCTCCGGCACTTTCTATTTCTATTCTTTTAAAATCATAGAACCCATGCGGTTTGTCTTTAACCCCATTATATTGAGGTAAAAGCTTTTTAAATTGGTTTACTCTATCACTTCCAACAACCATGATCAGTTGCTCATATCCTTTATCATGTAACAGAGAAGCTGCTAGCAGAGCATCTTTAGGTTGATCACTTGAATATTTGAAAATGTCTTGATTTTTTGGTTTAAACATTTTCTTCATCCATTTCATTTTTTCTTTATAATCTAATGGATTCCTTTTTGTATCTTGTGATGAACTAGGAAAAATGAAAGCATCACCGCGATTTCGGGAAGCAACCTTTACGACTTTATTGACTAAAATTTCGTGTCCGGTAGTAGGAGGATTAAATCGACCAAAAGCAAACACAGCTGTTTTTAGCGTGCCTTCTCGTAATTGCGTAAATGAAATCATGACCCTTTTTGAACCTTTTCAAGATACGCGTCTGTAACAGACTTATTTATTTTTTCATCAGTCATCTTTTCAAATCCTCTATTCTCTTCAGGATTTTCTTTTGCAGCTTTTTCTGCAACTCGCATCACTGAGGCGGCAACATCATTATACCCACCTGAGAACGGCCCACTACCAAAATATTCATGTGATTGTGGTTTAGTGCTCTCTTCAACCGACTCGTCCTTCTTCTTAGCTGCTTTATCAAATTTAAATGCCTGATAATCTTTTTTTGCTGCTTGATAATCTGCACGTTTCGATTTAATATTTTGTCCTGGCGGTTGACTAGTATCCCCAACCCTTGAAACAGCTACTTTAGATACAGCTCTTTGTTGACCAGCTTTCTTTTTAGCTGATTGAGATGCACGTTGTAATAGGTCTTTTGAAAGTTCGTTAACAGGCTCGTCTTTCTTTATTGTATTTCCGCGGCTTTTAGCAAGAAACAATTTGTCCCGAGATTTCTTCGCTGTAGTTGCTCCGAAGATCCCTTCATTTTTTGATTCTGCATCATATCCTGGATGACTGATTGTCTGTGCGATTTTCTTCTTTTTCTTTAAAAGATTAGGTGAATTATCTTCTTTTTTAAAAGCTGTATCCCGTTGTCTAACATCGACGGCCGCACTGAATTTTCCGGCTTGTTTCTCTCTCTTTGCTGCTTTTTTGCCTGCTTCGTCAGCACCAAAAGCGTGTCCTTTACCAGGAACTCTTTTTGCCCAAGCTTGTGCGTCTCTTTGTGTTGCGGCATCCTTCTTTGCTGCACTACCAGCGCGCTTTAAAAGTCCGGTTGTAAGTTCATCAACAGGTTCTACTGACTCTTTATATTCTTTAAATGTTTTTACCATTTTTCCCTATCTACTCTTGCATCTGTAAATTCCTCAATCGCATCAAAAAAACCTTGCATCATATAAGGCAATTTGGGTTGCCTTCTACCAAACTTTTCTTGATAATCTTCAAATACTTGAGCTAATTTATTTTTTGGTCTTTCTGGTGCCGCATTGATACAAGCACCAAGAGCATCAATCAATTTATCGGAATCCTTAGATTCTTGTATTTGTACTGCGGGAGCTTCACCTGCAAATGATTCTTTATAAGTTTTCATTGGTCCCAATCCTTATCTGCATTGAAATTTATTCTACTAAATTCCATTCTATTAACTAATTTTAATCCTTTACCGGAATCAAAAGAATCTATTGCAACAAATCCTTCTGGTTTTGTAACCCGATAACCTGATTTAGTTTTAATAAATGTTGAAGTTATGCCTTGAACTTCTTCTAACTTTTGTACAATAAACAGCTTAATGTTATTTATTAAAGCCATTATACGAAACACTACACTTATCTGATCTAAATTTCCATTCAATCTTTTTAAATATTCATCAACTGTCATTTGTTTTCGTGAACGACCTTTTTCTGATTTCAATTTTGATACTTCTTTATCTAATTTGTCTTTAATAAATTTTACAGCTTGTTTTGCTAACCTTTCATCTATAAACTCACCTTCTCTAACTTTTGAATTTATATAAGTTTTAAGATGAACTTTCAGCATATTATCATCTCTGATACTATCAAGAAACCGGCCGTTAACTTTATTAAAGTCTTTTCCTAACGTTGAAAGCATTCCTGTGATTTTGGTTTCATCGGCCTTTGTAAATGTGGCTGTCCCACTTAAATCTGTAAAGTCCGCATTAACTCCCCAAACATCTTTGTGTTTAGTCCATTCATTTACATCAGCCCCAAATTCTGCTTTCAAATCTGTTAAATCTTCTTGTCCTGCTGTTCTATATGTTGTATGAAAAACAATTCCTACTTGTGCTTTAATTATTGTATTTGATAATTCTGTATTTAAAGGAACAGCATATGTTATTGTATTAGGTGCGAATGTAATATATTTTTCACCATCAATTGTTTTAATCTTTTTTTCTTTGTTATCTGTCCAAAGAACATCCCCCTGAAAAATATTACCCGGGATTTTTAATTTGGGCAAATGTTCTAATAAAGCACTCATCTTAGATTGGAGGGGCCCTCCACTAAAATGTTCATCTACATCAGCCTGTGTAAAGCATGGTCGTCTCATTGATTTATAATCAACAAAGAACTTTCCATTAGGATGAATCCCAGCGCATATAGCAGGAGCACCATCCCACTTCACTGTAACGTTAACAGCTTCTTTATTATGGCCTGCTAACATATTTCGTAAGGATCTTAAAAAATTAATAGCACCTCTTGTACCATCAACTCCACCATTTAACACCTCATCTTCGAGATGTTCCATATGAAGATTTTTTCCGGAAGCTTCAGTAAGAAATTGTTTATATTGTTTCACCTAATCCCCAATTTTTGTTTCATAGCAGAAAAACTTTGACCGATTTCTCTGTCGGCTTTATCTCTACCAAATCCAAGTTTAGATTTTGCTTTAAAATAATCCGATATTTTAGTGCCGATATCTTTGGTTAACTGTTTAAAATCTTTCGGTTCATTATTTTGAGTTACATCTTTTTGTGGTCCTTTTAAGCTGCTAGCAGAAGTAAAAGCATCTTTAATCTTCTTGGTCATTTTACCTTGTTTTAATTGGCCAAAAGTATGCATTAATATTGATTTTATGTCGTCTTTTGCTTTCAACTTTTCTTCAAAATCTGTTTGTCCTGGATCAAAAGTTCCTTCGTTTTTAAAAGTGCCGGCATAAACGCGAGTGGACGCACCAGTTCCTCCGAAGCCGCCGCCACCTACCCATCTTAACATCCATTCAGATCCAACATTCCATTGTTTTGACTTATATAAATCTTGTGCTGTTTTAAATGAAATTGTATCGCCTGATTCAGAATTAAATAGAGTTAGATAATCCCAGCCATGTTTCTTATAATCGTGTAGGGCATTAGAATTCCATTGCCTTATAAATTCATTAGGATCTGTTAATCCATTTTTTACTGTTTTATTAAATGAATACGGAATCGCACCATTATTAGGACAAGCTATTGAACAAATATTATTATATAATGTTTCACAAGCTTTATCGGCTATTCTTTGACTAGCACCTTTATTGTCCATATACAATGATGTATACTCTTTACTTCCTATTGATAAAGATTTTGCTATACCACCACCTTTATTTGATTCACCATAATATTTTGTGCCGCCTAACATCATCCTATCTGCATCATCAGCAGAAATATCTCTTCCTAAATCTTTAAAAGCATTAATCCATGCTAACTTAGCATCTGCAAAATTTGTTGGTTTTGAAAACGTTCCACCATCTTTCTTTAATTCAACATTAACTCCCGCACCTAACCAACAATCACCTTTATTGTCTTCATCGCCTTTTTTACCACCCGGAGTTGACATAATATAAAGAATTTCTCCAGGGCCTATATTTTGATTATCAATTTTTACATCTAATGCAATTAATTTGTCTCTAACCTTGGACCATACTGGATTTTTTGTAGTAACATACGAATCTAATTTAACAACTTTATTTAAACTATCTTTAACCATTTTAACACAATCAATCACATCACCTTTAATTAATTCTTGACAAAAATTAACTTGGTCTTCGGCACTAGCGCCGGACTTATTAATCAAAGATATCATAGCATCTATGAATAAATCTTGATTCATAGTAATTTTGGCGTCAATAGCTTTCTCTCTTATCATGTTAGCCATCACATCTTTTTGAATGGCCTCTAATACATTTTTTAACACTACATCATTATCAACGAGTTCTATTTGATCTAGAACTTGTTTTTTGAGCTCAGGTGTTACTCGTTCTAAGAGGGTTCGAATCTCATTCCTAGTATAACCTGGCGCCATAAAAGTTGAATAAGTTTTCATAGATTTCTTTGTTTACTTACCTTACTTTGAGTACTGTTTACACCAATCTTCAATTTCTTTAGCTGTCTTTTTATCAGGTGCGCGCAATTTCCCATCTCGAGTTTCAAAATGTATTTTGCCGTCTATATAAACTATAAAATCCGGTTCCCATTTTTTTATTGCTTCTGTTTTGTCCTTTCCAGAACGGTCCTTAACAACTACGTGAAAATCTGAAGCTTTGTGATCAGCCTTCACTGGAGTGACTGTATAATCGCCACATTTTATTGCTTTACCTCCACCGGATTTAAAGCTTCTTTCAAGATCTTTAACGAGACCTTCTCTTATAATTTCTCGTTCATCAGATGCAGTTTCAGCCATAAATTTTTTATATGTTTTTTGCATACATAACCTATTACAATTAATTATTAAATTAGTTTACTTAACTATTTAGTCTTTTTAAGATACTGATATTTCTCTTTTGCCATGGTTCTCATTTTATTAGAAACCTTAGTATCTATTTTAGCATACCTCATATAGGCATCGCAAGCTTTTTCTTTCTTTTTATAGAGAAACATATCAAAAGCAAGCTCAGAACTATAAGCATCTATCTCAAATGGGCTCGAAAAATAATCGTTAAATTTTTCTTTTTGGTCATCAAATTGTAACGAATGTGTTAACTCATGAACAAATGTAAGAACAAATTGTTGTTCATATTTCTCCCATTGTTCTTCTGGTATGATTAATTGGCGGGTATATAATTCTGGAGATAAATTTATTGTGATTTCTATCTCAGATTCAGAATAGTGTTCTTGTGGCACATTTGCTGCGCCGTCATAATTCAATTCATATAATGCATATGATTTATCTTTTCTAATACTAATATAACAAGAAAATCCTATTTGCTCTTCAATATATGCACCCATACTGTGAGCGCATTTGCACCAAGCTTTTGGATGTTTAGTCGTTGATTCATTATATTCATTTTCAAACCATTTAAAAACTTTTTTGGGAACGTCCAAATGTTCTTTAATATGATCTAGTTCATTCATTGGAAAGCCGTAAAGTCCGCTTTATTGCGCATTCTATTGCCAGTGGAAGTATCAAATAATGGTTCATCAGATTGCCCACTATCTGCAATATCTTCTTGTGCTTTTTGTTCTACATCATATAATCTCATTTTAGATCGGTCTATACCAATAATAAACTTTTTATAAGATGTAAGATCATTATATCTATTTTTTAATTGTTTTACAAGTAATTGATTTAACTCTTCCATTTCATCCGAAGATATTATAGCAAACATAAAATCTGCTGTTGCTGGTAAACCAAAACTTTCAGATGTATCTTCTAATCCTATATCTGTACTTGTAAATCCAGATCTTGTTGTCTGTGTTGCAGAAAGAATTGGAACATTAAATTCTACTGCTAATCCTCTCAATTCTTCTGCAATTGATTTAATATAAGTATATGAATTTACATTTGATCCTGCTTTAATTCTCGCGCTAGCACATATATTCAAATAATCTATGAATATAATATCCGGAGTAAAATTACGTTTCAACTTTAATTCTGCTAAAAGATTTTTAAAGTGCGTTGCGCTGGCGGCCGCTGTAGGATATTCCTTAATAATAATTTTACCTTTTGTCTTTGCATTTATCTTATCAATTTTATTTTGATACATTTCTCTTGAAAGTTCTTCTAATTGACTAATAGGAACATCTAAAAGATTTGCATCTATTCTTTCAGCGATCCTTTCTTCAGCCATTTCCAAGGTTATATAAAGAACATTCTTATTAATAGAAAGACAACTTGCTGCATGATGACACATAAACAAGGACTTACCTACACCAGTTCCGGCAAGACATATATTAAGAGTCTTATTCGGTAATCCTCCTTTAGTGATTTTATTAAACATATCTAAATCAAATTCAATCTTTTCTTCAACCCTGTGATAAAAATCAAATCTTTCATCTGCATCCTCAATAAAATCATGACCTACATGTGGATCAAATGATACTGCTAAAGCATCAGATAATATACTTGGGATTGCACCTTTAGATAAATGAGTTTGTTTTTCATTACCTTCTAAAATAGCAATTGCATCGACAACTGCATTATAAATTGCTTTGTCTTGACAAAATGTTTCTGAAGCTTCGGTAAGCCAAGCTGTTATATCTTTTTCTTCTGGCTTCTCTAACTTATTAATTATATCTGTGGCTTGTTGGAATTCTGTTTCATGCAAACCATCTATCTGATCTAAATCAATTAAAAGACTTTGCTTTGTGGGTAAGCTATTATGTTTGAGAATATAATCTTGTATTTGTTTGAAGATAATTTTTTCTGAATTATCATCAAAATATTCTGCTTTTATATAGGGGGAGACTTTACGAGAAAACAGTTCATTGTGTATCAAATGTGATAGTATTAGGTGCTCTATCCTCTGATTCATTGTCCTCCACGAAAGTTACTGGGTTTGTTGTTTCTGATTTTTCTGTTTCTTGATATCTGTCCCATATCATTTTTACTAATATTTCACCAATCATAAATTCAAATTCTTCACCTTCTTCATCAGTGTGTTCAACACCTTCTAATTCGGGTGGTACCATTATAATATCATATTCATACTTAGCAGTACTTTCATCTTCCGTATCTGGTGGTGATACTTGGAATTTGCCATACTTATATACTACACCTTTAAACGGTCCTGTCAGCATCTCTATACATTGTTGTGTAATGTCTTCGGGATGTTTGGGATGTAATACCAGTCTATAATAACTGTCTATTCTATCATAATCTTCTTTTGTTAAGTCATTGCTCATTTTTAACTTTTTCGATATTTTCTTTTTCTACAGCTAATTCTTCTTCCATTTCCATTTCTCCATATAAAAATTCTTTCCCTGCTGCTACATCTAACTTGTCTAAAATTTCTTTAGTAAAATACTTGGTAGGATTTTTCAGCATGGTTTTTAGAAAAACCTTTTCTCCATCAGGCATTTCTAATCTAGTAGAAACTTTTTTAAAGATTCCATACTTCTCTGCTAATTCTGCTAATCCATAATATCTATTCAATCCTTCTTTAAAGGTAAGAAGAACATCTACCATTTTATGTTCTTTTGTGAGTCTTGATTTATAAGTCCTGCAATGAACTATATTACCAATTACTTCGGTACCATCCTTTTCTTTCTTTTTAGATAGGAATACGATGCTAGATGCAGCATAATGTAAGCCGGTTCCACCGCCCATAATTTTTTGAGGAAATAATGTTCCTATTTGATCGTATGTGTGATTAGTAACAACAAGAGGTACTTTAGCTTTACCACCTAATAAAGTTAAAACTCTAAAAGTGCCTTTAACCATTTGAGCTCTGGTCATATCTCTGGTCCCCTTACCGTCACTAACATCTTCCATTTCTTTAGTAGTAGAAAGATTGCCTAATGAATCTAAACATATCATCATTGGTGGACGAGACTTGCTGGATTCTTCTAAATGTTTTTCTAAAATTTTAGTCGCTTGTGTTCTAAATTCTTGGACTGTGGCAACAGGTAGGATAATCATTCGTTTAGAATCAATTCCTCTTGATTCTATCATATCTCTGGTTATGGCAGATTCGCTTTCAAAATATATAACCCCGCCAGTAGGATTATCTGTGAGAAATTGCCGGACACAACCCAAAACAAAAAAAGTTTTTCCGGTTGAACTTTCTCCAGCAAATGCTGTAATTTTATTAGATGGTAATCCTCCATAGATACTCCCAGATAATTGTGCGTTTAAAATATACGAACCAGTATCAATAAAACTTTCTACATCACCTGCTTCAACACCGTCACTTACTACTGCGCCATATTCATTATTGGCTACTTTTAACATTTCCCCAAAATAACTCATTTATTCCTTTCACTTAAACAATAATATATTATACTACACATTTAAAAAAATATCAAGACTTTTCTACATCAACTGAACCAGTAGTAGGATCATATGAAATTTTAAATGTTACTTCAATTGGTTTAAGGGTTCCATCTGCTTTAATTATAGGTAACTTACCTTCAACAGCGCCCATCAATGCATCTTTAGCATTTGTGAATTGGTGTGCAGGGTCAGCCTTTATAGCTTTGTCTAATTCTTTTTTTGCACCTTCTGGAAGTAAATCATCTATCATACTTTCCACGTGCTCTATTGCTAAATCTGTTGCTTTGTCTACGACAAGACTAGAAATAACATTAAATAATAATAATGGTAACATAATATTCTCTTTCTAAGTATTTAGTTAAATGTTCATTAATTAATCTGTTGTTCCCAACTTCTTTCAACATTGTGTAGGGCTAGTGTCTGTTTAAAATATTCATCGGTAGAAATTGGTAAATGTTTATCTGGTTCATCTGTGAAATTCTTAATTAATACATCTCTACCGGGATCTACAAAATACGGCATTGAATAGCTAGAGTTTGTATGAACTGTATTAACAACTCTATGATTAGTTGATTTTAACGTATCATTAGACCATCTTTGAAACATATCTCCAATGTTTAATACTATTGAATTTTTCACTACAGGAGCATCAATCCATTCATCTGTTTTTCTATCCTGTACTTGTAAACCTCCAACATCATCGAAACGAAAGAGTAAAGTGATAGAACCATAATCAGTATGTTCTCCTCCGAACCCGTGATCCTCTTGCTTCTCGTGCGCTGGATAATGAAGCATCCGCATATTAACATAACTATTCGTATGCTTATCTATTAAATATCCTTTTTTATGTTTGAATATACTTTCAAACTTATTGAAAAATTGATAAGAAAGACGTTGAGAGATCTGAAGGATAGATTGAGCTAATGGTTTAAACTCTGGAATTTCTGTAGGCCAATATTGTTCTTGCATTCTTGCTGGTTCAATCCAATTATATGATTCTTTCGAATCACCATCTCGACTCTGAATATATCCCATCTCTCCCCATCCTGCGCGACATGTTGAGGAACCCTTTACTCCATTATATACATATTTCTTTTTCACATCTAATGGTAGCTGGAAGAACTCGTCCATGAGTTGCTTCCAGTCTTGAAATTCTGATAGCCACTCATCATAAACATTAGTGAATACTGCGAATCCCACAGTTGTATAAGCGTCATACATCTGCTCTTCGCAAGTATCACTTTTCAAATCAATTATCGGAATCATCTGGTTTAAAAATTGGGAGTTTTTCTAAATAAAGTATATCACCTTTATCATATCCAGCCTCTTCCAATAAGATTGCAGCTTTACATACAATTTCACAATCAATTTTTTCTAACATTGCTTGAAGTCCTATTAGAGATCCGCCTGTGGACACTACATCATCTATAATACAAACTTTTTTTTCTTTTATTTTTTCAACATCACAACCATCTAAAACAAGTGTTTGCGCGCCGATTGTAGTAATAGATTGAACTTTTTCTATCATAGGATTATCCATGTATCCCTTGATAGATTTTCTTGCAACAATATAATCTTTTCCCAACCTTCTTGCAATGGTGTGTACTAAGGGTATTGCCTTTGCTTCGGGGGAAATTAAAATATCAATTTCATCTTTCTTTGGAAAATCATTCAGAAGAATAATTGCTTCAGCACACTCTTCTATTAATTCTGTATCACCCAATATGACAAAGCTCGCTATCGCGAGCTCGTCATTGATTTTAACTTTGGGCAACTTGCGTGTGAGTCCTGCAACTTTTAATTCATAGAACTCATTTGTAAAAGTTTCTCCCCAAGCCATATTAAGCGCCCATCATGATTAAGCTTGTTGCAAATCCGGCAAGCAAACCATAAAAGGGATTAAATTTTGCAGTTACAAATGCCGCGGCTCCGATTACCATTCCTGCTGGTCCAAATCCATATGGTCCTGCAAAAGTTCCACCAATGCCAATAGCACCGGCAATATTTGTAGCAAAGGTAACAAATACACCTAATACAAAAAGAAAACCTGCAATAGATGCTCTATGTACATACTGCCCAATTAAAGGCAATGCTTTGCTTAATAGAATGACTGCCATAATTCCCATCATAATACAAGATGCAACTATTGGCATAGGTGCGGCCGCAGTTCCAGAAATTATCGCTTCAACCGGACCGCCACCAAAGAATGCTGAGCCCATATCTGCAAGACTAGAATAAATTGCAAGATGATCTATATTTGTATTAGTCCCTGCAATACTTCCAGTAATTTTACCAAATGAAATATTGGCACCAATGTTTAAACATGCTAATGATAAAGCACCAATAACAATGTTTCTATTAGTCCAAAACTTCCACTCAATGTTACCCGTTGTAAACTTTTCGCGTGAGTTGTCTACTACAATTTCTTCTAGTACGACACCCAACTTTTCGCGCAATGGAGCATAAAACTTTAATGCAACATAAAAAAGTGTGGATAAACTTACGGACCATATAATTGTTTGTGCTAAGTCTTTGGTCCAAAACCAAGCAAGTAAAGCACTAATTAAAGATACTCCTCCTGTCCATTTTTCAGACTTAAACAAATCTATAGAAACATTCGCTAACATAATACCCACTCCAGCCATCATTGATGTGACAACTAGGGGACCAATAAAATTAACCAATGCTTCATTCATTCCAAGCAAAGAAGGAATCAACAATAAAACGGCACCCCAAAATATAAGAGAAAGTCTCTCTTTTATATTTTTACCTAGAGTACCGGCTAATGTGATTGTTTCTGCTTGGAAGGATATAGTTGCGACAGACATAAAGAATGCCGAACCAATAATACCAATTACAAATGCTATCGCAGTTGGAAATGCAGCAAACCCAAAACTCAGAGCTAAAATGCCCTGTGGTATGCCATTAATAACAACCGCTATTGCGGTCAGAATGCTTTCTAATAAGCCTTCCATATTTACCTTTCATTATATTATTTTACTGTAGTTTACCGTTCACACCTTCGACATAAAAATTCATAGTATCGAGAGCATGTCTTTTGATTTTACCAGCAGGAATTTTTGTTCCGTCCTGTTTAGTAATACCAGCACTAAACGGAAACCATTTATCCATCTTATCATTTACCCAATTCATCTTAATTGTCTCAACTTGATTGACAACTGAACCAGGCACATTGACACCCCACGGTGATAGACCTACACAATTTTCCTGTAGTCCCCAATTCAATTTTTGATTTGGTTTCCACGTTCCATTTGATACGGAATCAGCTATGGTTTTGTACATAAGATTCCAATTGAACATCATACCTGTTACATAACGTTCAGGGCCGTTGTGTCCCATAGGTGCATCATTACCCATACTCCAAACTTCTTTACCATCACGTTTCCACGCTTGTTGTGCAATAGTAACTACACTAGGTGAATCAGTTGTTGTATAAAGAATATCATTACCAGACTCTAGAAGTGCTTTGGCCGCATCCATATCTTTAGGTGGATCAAACCAGCTGTTAATCCATACAACATTAACTATTGCATCTGGATTAACTGACCTTGCGCCAAGTGCAATTGCATTGATGTTACGAACAATCTCTGGAATTTGATGTGAACCAACCACCCCAATTTTATTAGTCTTAGTCATCAATCCTGCGGCAATACCTGTGAGATATCGTGCTTGATAACTCATACAACCATAGTTGTCAAAGTTAGTATCGTTACCTTTGTAACCTGTGGCATGTAAGAAAATTGTATCTGGAGATTTCTTTGCCGCTTTGGCAATTCCATCCATATAACCGAATGAGGTTGCAAATACAATATCGTGTTTTCGTGCAAGTTTGAGGAATATTTTTGTTGACTCTGCTTCTGGTACCATTTCTACCATGCCAACTTTATATCCATGCTTCTTCAACGATTGGAAGCCTTGATGATGTCTCATTGACCATCCACCATCGGTGTGTGGTCCCACTAGAACATATCCAATTGAAGGTAATTTCTTACCAACGGTACTTATACCAAATAAGGTTGCACTTGCAACCAAAATTATAAAAATTGAAATTAATTTTTTCATTTTCTCCTTCCAAGAAAAGTGTTTGTTAATTTCTCTCGCTCATTATTTACGGGTCTTCCAACCCCTTCACCGCTCTCGCGTATAAAAAGGCCCCCGAAGGAGCCTTTACTTTTTGTTGTCTTACTACTTGGAGTAAATTCCCCAGAGCACCCATATTGCAACTAAGCCGATTAAACCTTCGCTTCCTAATTGTTTTACGAGTGATACAACAGACCCTACGACATCTATTCCGAGAAATGGGACAGCTGCACCGAAAATTATCTGAAGAACTACACCGAGTGCAATAATTGCAAGACCGAGTTCGGTTATCTGTCTAATCCAACCGAGTGCCTTATCTAACATATTTTACCTCTTTAAATGGTTAATTAAAAGTCAGAGGTGCAGACCACCATGATTCCCACGGAAAATGTATCCATAGATTCTCAGTGTCCTTTGCGACCTCCCTTACGTAATAATGAGGTTCAAAATTAACCTCGTTATTCCACCAGAGGGATGCAAATCTTACATCACAACTGATTTCTAAGGGCTGTTCCTTTTTTGGGCCCTTAATAAAAGATGATATACGTTCAAAAGTTTCACCACTATCACATATGTCATCTACTATTAAAACCCTCTCATCTGTTCTCCTTGGGAGATATTCTTCCCATTCTGGAAAATCTCTGAGAGAGCTTTTCACGGGCTTAAAAGGCTTCTTTAACCAATGAGACATCATAACGCCAGGCGTTAGACCTCCTCTGCTTAAACCCACTATCACGTCTGGTTCAAAATGGTCTAATGTAATCTCTCTACAGAGTTGATTTACATCTAAACACATTTCCTGCCAAGTGTACCATACTTTATTCATAACAAATTCTCCATACTATATTTATCAAATAAAAAACGCTTCTAAGGTACTTCTTTTTTCAGAAGACCAGCCGATTACCTTCAGAATTTCATTTAAAGGACCACCAAAAGATTTCTCAAATTGCTTCTCATAATCAATATAATCATGTAATCCGAACTCTTCAGGTAAGCCTTCCATCATAGCTATAACTCCATCTCTAATAGGATTAGGTTGTTTCAAATATACAAACTTAATTTTTTCCCCCTCTTGAATAAGTGGATATTTATTTTGTAACTTCTTTTGTTTCAAAAAATGATTATATAGGCGTGTTGCTTTTACATGTACGGGGGTTCCTTTAGCATATAAATCTACTCCGCCATTATACTTTTCAATTCCTCTAACAGATCTAGGAAAAGCAATGTTCTCAATAGGTTCTTTCTCAAACTGCACCCTAAAATCTAAAATGAATTTTTGTATAGCCTCTTCATCTTGATTAATAATAATGTCAAAAGACTTTTTCAATTTATCTCTACAAGATGTGGGAGTTGATGATTTAACAGATTCAATCCCCATAACCTTAATTCGTGGATTTGTATATCTGACACCTTCATTATCATGGACATTAAGAATATAATGTTTCTTTCCTGTCCAAATACCTTTATCAGCAAGGATCTCTCTTTTCATAAACATCTTTTGATCATAAGCATTCATATAATTTGCCAGATCTGTATATCCACTATCAATTATTCCTTGAAGCTTTGTCTCACATACTTTATCTAAGAAATCAATAACTTTTGATGATTCTGGATCTTCAGGAAATACTTTTTGAACTAATGCATCTAATGTAATATAGAGGGAATCGGTGTCCGATGCCAATACATAATCAACCTCTTCCGTTTCCAAAATTTTGTTGAGATATTTATTAACTGCAATTTCTGCCCAACGGATGCTGAGTTGACCTCCTAATGTAATAGCTTCTGAAATTCTTAAATCATAAAATCTAAAATAAGGGTTTCCGAAAGCACCATAAACACTATTAAGCATTAATTTCATAGCAGTTTGTTTATTGCCAAATGAATCTGCTTCTCTTTTTAATTTTTCTATCACAACCGGGTCAGTTTCTTTTTCTATTTTTTTCTTAGCTGCGATTTCCTTCTTTTTAAAGATAACTCTATTATTATATTTTTCCTGCATTATCCTTGGTAAAAATCCTTGTTCATCTTTTCTGAAGGCCTGACCACTGGCGGCGATAGTAATATCTTTATCATAGAATTTACTTAAATCGATTCTCTTCTCCAATAAATTTTCTACACCGCATTGTTGTGTAACGCCTGTTAAAATAGTTTCAGGACTTACATTGTATTGCATAATTAAATGAGGATATAGACTATTTAAATCAAAGCTGACAACCCATTTATGCATGCCTGTCTGCACTTCTTTTACATACGCGCCAGTATATGCCTTATTCTTTGTATTATCTTTCTTTGGTGGGACTACAATATTTCTATTCATTAAGTCATTTGCGAGGATCACTTCCCACATCATAACCATTCCAAATGTATCTTGATAATTTACTTTTGCTTCGTATGCAAGAGCGACAACCATTTCAATTAACTTTTTCTTTTCTTCTAATCGCTCAACTAGTTGTACGTCTTTAATATTATATTCAATAAACTTTTGGAAATTTTCTTTGTATAATGTAAAAAGGTTACCATACTCTTCAAACGATAATTTTCTTTCTCCTAATTCAATTGAAGCAATATAATCTAACCTATAACTTTCCGCTGGAGGAGCATTCCTTCTATAAACATCAATGTAATCGATAACGGCAATTCCGATGAGATCATGAAAGATAACTTCCTTTCCACGAAAATTGGTAACCCTTTCATGAATCCTGTTCCATGGAGATAACCTGCGTGCTTCTTTAACACTGTATAATCTAACTATTCTATTATACAAATAAGGAATATCAAATCCTTGTATATTCCAGCCTGTAATAATATCTGGTGATAGTCTTTCCCAGAATGAAATAAATTCTTGAATTAAATGATTTTCATCTGAACATTGAAAATATTCTACATTCTCATCATTACTATTAAACTCGCCACAACCAAAAACAGAATATTTTCCACCAGTCCCAATGGTAATCGCTTGTACTTCTTCAATCGCAGATGTAGGATCTGGAAATCCATGTGAGGAGCCAACTTCGATATCAATAGTTGCAATTGTTAATAAGGAAAAATCATAATCAATTCCCTTATCCTTTGGAAAGTTATCATATATCCAACTATACCTATAAGCATTCATTCCGTGTATTTGAAAGTTTTCAACTCCGTCATACTTACGAATAAAATCTCTGGTTTCCTTTATTGTTCCTGGTTTAATAGGAGCTAAAGGTTTTCCATCAATAGTTTTATATTTGGATTTTTCTCTGGAAGGTATAAAGATAGTAGGATGGTATTCAACGCGATCATCAAACTTCTGACCATTCTCATATCCTCTTACTAATATATGATCACCAATCTGATGTACATTGGTATAAAATTTCATTTAGTATTTTTGTTATAGTATCGTTCTACTTTGTGTCCGCAAGCTTCTAACTTACTATAACACCATAATATTTGGTCATCAATCCAACATCTTCGATCTCTAAAGGCACCAACTGTATAGAGAATTTGGAGATAACATAGTATGAGATATTTCATTTAAAATCCTCATTTGATTAATCCTGTCTTGTAAGAGGTCTTACCGTTGACCCTCAAAGCTGTCATAACCTTTCCACGATTATTGCCATCTGTTTTATAAGAACAATGCACCCATCCACTTGATGGTTTGCCTGGCTGATAAAATTCTAAAATTAATTGATCAAATTCTAAGTTATCTTTGACCCATTCTGCTAATTCGTTATTGCCAACTTTGGAACATTCAAAATCTGCCGCTTCACCGTTACAGTGTTGACTAGTTTTTGATCCACCCACGGCCTTATTTAAATCAGGACCTCTGTAACCACTATTTACACGAATCGGACCAAACTTATCTCGGACCGGTTGTAAAATATGATTCGCTACGTTAGTAAGATTAACTAATACTTGATCTGTAGCAGGTTCATTACTAATACCCATTCTGTCTGCTGTTGAACTTTTAATTAATTCAGGTAAAGTAAAGTTCTGTGCGACTCTAATATCTTCAGCTTCGTTCACTTTCACTCCTATTATGAGGTCGTTGGTTTGATAGTATTTATCCCAACGACCCCGTCGAATTTATTCCTGATTTGTAACAATCGGAATTTGTCTAATCATTTGTTCCTCCGGAATAATCTTTTCCATTGAAACTGTTAGCATACCATTATTAAGAGCTGCTCCCTTAATAACAATATCATCGGAAAGAGTCCAAGAACGTTTGAAATTTCGTCTTGCAATTCCTTGATGAAGAAATTCATTTTCTGACTCTTTAGCTAAAGAATTCGTACCTGTTGACTCGACGGTTAAAACGCCGGCTTCCACGTTCACTTTAATATCTTTTTCACTGAGTCCAGCAACTGCTAACTCTATTATATAATGTTCTCCTTCTTTTTTCAAGTTATAAGGTGGGTAACCTGAAGAATTTTGTTGGTGAAAATTAGATAAGTCCCCAAATAATCTGTCAAACATGTGTTCAAACCCTAATGAGGTTTGTAACATGGTTTCAAAATGTTTGGGATTATTGAACAGTGAAATTGCGTTTGTATGTAACATATTATCTCCTTTAATTAAGCAAGATTATCAGTCTCTCCATCCCTCGCCAGCGAGCAGATGTTCAAACCGATGTTTAAGAATAATCCATATTAACTCTAATATGGAATCGGCAGTATACTCACCGACCTCGTCGATTGTATACTTACCTGTTTCAGGATCTGTTATAACTCTATCATAAACTAGAAAATCATAACTATGTCCTGCTATGCCATGAGGTCTTTCCATGCGTTCTTTCCAGCCCCATTTTGCATCATCAACAAAATTTGTCATTTACCAGTGCTCCCAAAACCACCATCGCGGTCGGTTTTTTGTGGAGGTTTAGTAGATGTTTCATCAATATCATAATGAATCATTTCGACAAGTTCGCCCTGAGCGATCCTATCACCATTATTTATAATGATTGTTTGAACTTCTGATAAATTTACGCAAGCAATAAATAATGGTTCCACATAATCATAATCAATTACTCCTTCACAATTAATTAAGCTCAAACCTTGTTTAATTGCTGTTCCAGATCTTGGGTGTATCCTTACTGAATGGTTCGGCGGAATATCTAAGATCATTCCGGTTGGAATTAATACCCTTTGAAATGGATGTATTGTGATGGAAGAATCTTTTCTGTCAATAAACTTCTTCCTATCATCGTTCCAAACTTTATATCCTAATTCAGGTTTATAATATGCATGTATATCAAAACATGCGGATCCTATTGTAGAAAAGCTTGGAAGGGTAACATCATCATATATTTTATGTATTTTCAACTTTAACATCATCGTTTTTTTTATTTCCAATATTATATTTGGCTACTAAGTTCCATTCATCTTTTTCTTTAAAAGATATAATTTTTAACTGATTAATTGGAACTATATTATCTTTAACCTTGTCATTATCAACAATTTGTGCTAAATCCCATTCTGATAATAAATTAACTATTGTATTACGTCTCGCTGCATCATTATCAGAAAAATTAGATGGTTTTCCATCTAACATAAACAACTCTTTAAAATGAACAATATAATATCGACTTTGCTTATGTAAAATATGACAACTCTGATATAACGTCTTATCTTTCTTAGACGCTACACCAATCCTTGTTAAAGTCTCTTTTACTTTTAAAAAATCATCGGGTTGTTTTAATTTGATTTCAACGAGTGCTTCGACCTCTATACTCATCATGCTCCTTCAATCCACCTGTAAATAATTTTTGCTTGAGCGTACTTAAATCTTCATCTGTGAATATATCAATGACCTCTCTTGCTTTTTGAAAGGAATATCCATAATATTCAACGATAAGATCTATAGCTTCGTACTTCTCAGCCTTTAACCATCGACCAAATCTGTTCTTGGGTCTGATGATATTTAGCAAATAATGGTATTGAAGTTTATTATCTAGAAATGGGCGTATGTTCATTTCATTAGCATAAAGGGCCGTATCGGAGGTAAAACTTAATGTTCTATTAATTAAAAATGGCTTGTATTCACGTTCGAATTGTCCATCAGGATCATCTTTCAGTAAATCCTTCTTCTTATAGTTTATATCTTTTACAAAATCAAATGGATTCATTGCCAATTCCCTTCAACCATTATCTCAATCAAACATGCTGTTAAATTAATTTGTTGGTCGGCGGCAAATGCAGATTTATATTGATAATCTGCTAACAATAAAATAATTGGTGGTAACGTATTAGATGTTAAATGTTCATGTAAATTATCGTATAACTGTCTATATATATTCCTTGGATCTGTATGACTTGAATCATTTACCCATTTTCGAACATTGGTAAAATTCTTTTCTTTTAATGCATTAATAAGAGCAAGGAAGTTAGTATCACCCAATTGACTGAGAACCCCACTATCAATGCCTCCTGTACTACTGTATCGCTGTAATTCATTTAATGTCCTCCTAAAATCTGGATAATACCTCATTATCAATTCAACAAGAACCTTCTCATTATAATTGACATTGCTTTCATCAAGAATTTCTTTTGCCCTATCTAACATTTGAGATGCTATTTTAGGGGCATCCTTTTTATCTATTTTAAACTCAATAACTGAGGTCCGAGAATGAATAGGATCAATAATCCTATGTATATAATTGCAGGTAAAAATGAAACTACAATTCTCCGAGAATCTTTCAATAAACCCCCTTAATGCAGGTTGGGTTGATTGGGGATTTAAATAATCCGCCTCATCAATAATTACAACTTTTCTACCACCTAATAACGAAACACTACTACAATAATTTTCTAATTTAACTCTCAATAAATCTATCCCTGATTCTTGTGAGCCATTCACAACAAGATAATCTAAACCGATTTCTTTACACATTGCTTTAGCAATTGTTGTCTTCCCTACACCTGGTCCTCCACTCAATAATAGATTAGGAATATTGCCTTTATCTACAAATGCTTGAAATGGTTCTTTCAAATGACTAGGGAGAATACAGTCTGATACCCTTTGAGGTCTATACGCCTCAACCCATAATATATTATCTGACATAATCCTTATGTTGTTTGTTCAGTTGCAATCCAATACTCTAATTCTTTATCTGTATTTTTAAAATGTCCGAGACCTTTATTTGATATTCTCACATCATAAGTTCCTCTCATAAGTTTAAGGTTCTCTATCTTAAAAATCATTTTAAAGTTAGAATTAGAATTTCCTAAATCAACCGCGAAACTATCAACGGATGTTTTGGAATCGATTGCTTGCATTTTGAGTTTGCCGTCGCTCGCTATAACAGCAATCTCGGGGAGACTCATAACTGATGCTGCTCTCATAATAGCAATAAAATACTTCTCTTCAAGCTTGAATGAAGCATCTTCGGAAGGTAACTCAATATCTTTTTCAAGAATCTTTTTTTCGTTTTCAAACAAAGACATATTTGCAAATTGATATTCAGCAATTGAATCACCAGCTGTATAATTATTTGCATCAACACTTGATTGAATCTTTACAGATTTTTCACTAAATTCAAATTGTGGTTCTGTAAACAAAGAAAGAACGCCCAAGAATTTATTGAGATCATAGATCGCAAAATCTTGTGCGAAGCTCTGACTAAGTTTCGCTTTCGCCAACACATTTGTTTGTTCACTAACTGTCTTAATAACATCGCCGGTATTAATAACCAAACTTTGATTAATCTCGGCAAAGTTCTTTAATGTCTCAACAGTCTCATTATGTATAATCATATTTTTTATAAATGGTTAGGGCTTTTGGTATAACCGGGCTTCCCGGGCTTTTTCTCTTTGCGTTTACTGGCAGCGAGTTTTCTACGTTCCTTTCTATTCTTGCCTTGAGAAGATAACTTCTTTTTTCTATCTTCTAAGAAAGGTCTATTCTCGGTATCATATCCATGTGCCGCATATTCTAATGCACCCATATCTGGCAAGTTACCAGAAAACACATATGTTCCAACATGCGATAATTTCATCCATGGACATAACCAAGTTTTAATGCCAATCTTTTGTGCTAATTGGCAAAACATATAATCTTCAGATAGATAACGATCTGAGTTTTCAGATTTACCTTCACCCATCCATTGATCATTATCAATAATTGTATCAAAAAATGCATGAATATATCTGGAACCATCGAAATGTTCTGAGCGATTATGATCGGGTTTATATCGAAACTTAGGATATTCTTTTGCAAATTTTTCTAATACCTCACGTTGTATCATCATAAACCCAGTTCCAATTTCCAAAGCTTGTACGGGTTCTGATAAAGAAATTGTTTGTTCTCCCCCTACTGGATTAAAAACAAAATCCCCAGTGTATCTCTCTAACAACATCGGGTCATCATCACCCAATCCTTTATCTACTGCATTACGAACCTTCTCCCAAGCAATACATTTCTTAGGATATATTCCACCAATAATTGGATGTTCGTCATCACATAATGCTGCTAATGTAAGAACATATTGAGGATCGAAATTAATATCAGCATCGATGAACATGAGATGTGTATAATCAGATCTCAAGAACTCATCTGTACAATAATTTCGTGCTCTTGTAATTAGGGATTCGTTAAAAAGATAAAAGAATTTTAAATCTATTTGATATTTGGTGGCGGTCGTTGCTAAGTCACAACAAGCTTTCGTATACATTCCACTACACATACCGCCATACATTGGTGTAGCAACAAATATACGTTTCTTTCTTAAATCTGCTATGGGTACTTCAATCTGCATTCACTCCTTTCATAATGATAAAAACAGAAAAATACTTAATAAAACTCTATCTTAAATTACTAATATATAGGGGGATGATTAGAGCAGCCTAATATTTTTAGCTGAGAGGCCTTTTTCCGCATTAACTATATCAAATTCTACTTTATCGTTTTCATTAATATAAACACCATTGAGTTCATTTGAATGAACGAAAACATCTTTACTTTCATCGTCTTGATTGATGAAGCCAAAACCCTTACTAGGGTTAAACCATTTTACTGTACCTGTTGCCATCTTACTTCTTACTTTCTTATTTTTAAATTTAAATGAATTGAAATTATTTTACGTTATCATTTATTTATCTATATTATAAATGATAACGTTATAAATGTCAAGGATTATTTTGTTTATTTTTCTTCAGAAATTTTCACGCCGGCGTACAAATCATCTTCGTCTAATTCAGGTGTAGCTGAAGGGTCTACTTTCGTCCAAAGATCCATAAATCCTTTTTTAGTATCTTCATCAAAACGATTGATCGAATATTCGATCGCTTTAGACTTGTCCTTGAAAACCATATATGAATTAACAATATTAACTAAACGGCGTGTTGAGATAATTTCATCAATTCCTCCATCATCAAATGTTCGACGAATCACATCTGTCCATTGAACCAAATGTTCAACAAACTCAGGATCTTCAACTTGATAGTTTCCAAGAACCTTAGTAATGATCTTTTTCTCTGTTAAAGCATTTGGGTAATCATGTTCGAATGTAATTGGAAAACGATCAAGGAAAGCCTCATTGAGAATGTTAGTTCCGATGAATCGTCCATCATCAGATCCTTTACCTTTGGTATTCGCAGTTGCGATAATGTTGAATCCAGGAACTGGTTTAACCAGACGATTAATTTTTTTCAAGAAGATATTTCCACCCTCAAGAACTGGCTGTAAACACATGATCTTATTTGATGCGAGGTCAACCTCATCAAGAAGAAGGACTGCGCCTCTTTCCATTGCAACAATTATTGGTCCGTCCTCCCAAATTGTTTCTCCATTTTTGAGAGTATAGTGACCGAGTAAATCATCTTCGTCGGTCTCAATTGTAATATTAACACGAATTAATTCCCGTTTTGTTTTTGCTGCCGCCTCGAAAACTTCTTTAGTCTTGCCCATTCCAGAAAGGCCTGTAATGAATGTTGGAATGAACATTCCTGAATTCATGATTTTAACTAGTTCAGCAAAATACCCCGCCTTAACATAATTAGGATCAGGTGAAGGTATAAATGAAACTGCTTCATCAACCTTTTTGATTGCGGTCTCATGTTGGACTACGCGGGCATCTTCAACAATTTTTGGTTTGCGATAACGATCGCCCCATTTCGCTTGTGGCATAATTTGTAATGCTTGTCCATAATTGGCAATCGAAAATTGATTTCGGCCAACTCTAAGTTTACTTAAAAAATTCTGATTTGGTTCTTTAAGTCCAGCATCGCCGGCGATTTTATTTACCTCGGCTCTATCAAGTACTTTTGAATCTCCAAATGCTTGCTTCCAGGCTTCTACTAATTGGTCTCGGTGGTTCATAATATTATCTCTCTCTAGTTTATTATTCATTATGTTATATTATACGCTATTTTAGCAAAAATAGCAACTGTTTTGTTTATCAATGATTTCAATGAGCTTCCTATAACTCGTTGAAATTGTTGTGAAACAAAAGTGCATTACGATACCATTTCTGTAAATCGATTAAGAAGAACACGCTTTTCAAGTTTTCCTTTTTGGAACTTTTTAAAGGCACGCGCCATTTGCGATGTACTCTGTTTTTTATCAGTATCGATATTAATCTCATCTTCAGTATCAACTTTCTTGTTCGCTTTAATCACATATAATTCTGAATATCCACTGTCGGTATTCACAACGAATCCGTTCTTATTATATTCAGATCTGATTTTCATGAAATCTTCTCCATACCTATCATGAGTACAAATCTCTGCTGCTGTATCAGAACTGGTACAAAGAAAAAAACCACAAACATTCGATGATGTCTTATATTTGTAGTATTCAAGAAAGTTCTTAGTCTCCTGTCTTCCGGTGTTGCGGTGCCAATCAAATACTTTTTTCGTATCGCGATCAACTAATTTATTGCGCACTTCCTTCCTCTCAATCGGTACTGCTGAAACCATGGTTGGGTTTCCATCATCATCTTTAAATTGTTTAAAATACCTATAAGAACCATTTGATTCCCCATCAGTCAAAATAACAGTATTAACAATATCTAACTTATTATCTTTTTTAAATTGATTACAATATGGAATGCTGTACATGATCGCATCATTCAGCGGTGTTCCACAAAGTCTTGACAATGGAAAGTTATGCTTTGCCGCAATTGATTGCCATTCCCATGTAGCCATTGTACCATATTTTTCAGCTAACTTGTTGAAAATACCCTCTTGCTTTGTTTCTTTAATCAGACGAACTTTTTTACCATACGCTTGTGCTTTATATTCATTATTACGTCTTCTTCCACCGAGATAAGGAGCTTCATGAAAATCACGATCACATCGGAGTAAAGTTAAGATCATAAACTCTCTCATGTCTCGAAAATCCCTTGCTGACATCTTATCTGAAAATATCTGTATTAGTTGCAAATGCCGGTCGCCCATTGCAAGTGAATTTACATCTGACTCACACACTGCATTGTCTTTTATTCCTTCTATTTGGTTGCCTTGTTCATCAAAGGAATAATCAACAAATGCATACACTTCATGTTTAATACTGCATTTCCTACAGAAGTCCATAAGTTGTAACAACTGAATAAATGTTGGCATCATCTTATCGTGCATCGATCCGGACCAATCTATGAGCATATATAATCCATGATTTTTTCCTTCTGGGACAATCGTAACCTTCTTAAAAATATTATCTGAATATTTGTACTTATGAATATCTGACAACGATATCATTCCTGAATTAGAGGTCATTGATCTTTTATACTCAGATGCCCTCTTTTTCATTTCAAATTCCTTTGCGAGATAATTAACAACTGGCTTATTATCCTTATCAATCAACTTTAAAAATTCTTTAGCATAATCAAACAAATGTGTATTATCTATATCTCTTTTACCTTTGCCCGCCATGATTTTACGATATTCCTTTATTAAACTTTTATAATCAAAAATCAATCCGTTATCTTTGAGATTCATCTTTGGTGAATTATAATATTTAATATCAATTGCATCTTCATGAACCAACTCTGCTTCATGTGATCTATATTCTTCATCAGTGATTGATTTAGGATTCCATGTCCACGGATCATCATCATACCAAGCATCTTCACCGCCGGCTGATGTTCGTCCCGATTGTTGTGAACTCGTCTTATCTTCTTCTTTCTTTTCACCAGCTGATTTCTCTGCATTTACATTTTGTTCTAATTTAGCTTCTTCACTTTCTTCACGTTTTTCTTTTGAATCATCACATATATCAACGGGCTGTTCGCAATCTTTTTTTTCTGCTTGTTCTTCACTTTCTGGATTTTCTTCCGATGATGTTTCTTCTGGATACTCATAATCATACTCTTCAGAATCCTCTTCGTCTTCATCTTCATCTTCATCATACTCTTCAAATGAAGTCATTTGCTCATCGTAATCCTCAAGTTGTTGTTCTTCGCCCTTACAATACTCGTAGAGTTCTTCTGTCAATTGTTCTACATCATCCCATGTCTCAAGTTTTTCCATCTCTTGAACGAAATACATCTCTTCTTCAGTAAATCTGACACCTTCACGTGGTCCACCTTTAAAATGAATATTGAGTTTATCAATCAGTGATGTTTCATTGATATCAAGACCAAGTTTATTAATTCCGAAGAAATCCCGATCATGCATCAAAATCTGATATCCCTTGTGCATTGATTTTGCTGCACCATGATATTTGTTCTTGACAAGTTTCTCGATTCGTGCATCTTCGACAATATTTAAAAATCCTTTGTAGTTTGGGCCTTCCTCGCAAAGTGCTCGGTGCCAACCATCTGCTGGAGTATATAATGCATGTCCGATCTCATGGCACACAAACAAGTCATATACTTCTCCTTCCATTTCCTTAAGGATTGGAAGAAGTAATGTTCTCGATTTTGGATCAAATCCTGCGGTGGGGATTTTAGCATGACGAACCGTTATATTCTCGGTTGCCATTAACTTAGCTAGGATTGATTTTTGTTCTCGTAATTCGTTCATCTCTCTCATCTCACGATATTGTTTTATTCTCTACTTATATTATACTATAAATTACCCAAAATGTCAACAGAAATGATCATCAATGATTCCATAGGGTTACATCAAACGCGTTGATATCATTGCTGATAAAAGATTATCAATGATATCAAGTGGTATAATATCTTATAATACCATATGAATATAATATGCAAAAAATCACATTAACCCATTTTAACTGAGGTTCAGTTTTCAACCATCCACAATAAACCCAAATCATACAATACGGTAATGGTATAAACATTGTGAATGGATACCAATCCATAATGACGGATACTACACCAATCACACCCAGTAACAATGCGATATTTTTCAAATGATATTCTAAAATTACAACCTCCTTTTCAATTAGGTAGATAGATGGTCCAAAGGCCAGGGTGCAAGAACCCTGCTTGGCGCCCCCAGACCATCTAAAACTTTGATATAAATCGTGATATAGGTTGTACAAAAGGAAGTAAAGCAATCGCCATAACTGTATTCACTCCTGTATGAACAAGAGCCACCTGTTTAGTAATTCCTGTAGGCAATCCATCACTCACTAATATTCCTGCTATCCATATCGTTCCAGTTGTTCCCACATTTGCACCTAGTATAGCCGCAATCGCAGACGGTAAAGGTAATGAACCCGAAGCAACAAGTCCTATAACAGCAGTTGTGGTAAGAGATGAAGATTGCCACAAAAGAGTACATACAATTGCTCCTGCAAACATCCAATAAGGATTTCCTAGAAACCATTCAAGTTGTTCTAAATGGCTCATTGATTTCATTCCACCTGAGAACATTTTCAAGCCAATGTAAAATATGACAAGACCTAGTAAGGTCTGAAAAACGGGATTATTAAATTCCATAAAATTTCTTGATTTATATTTCCACGAATCGTAGAGTTGTCTATGTTTCTTTTTCATACATAAATATTTATTAAGATTATATTTACCTAAATATATTAATTTGAATAGAATATTAATTAAATTTTATAGAAAGGAAAAATGACTTCAATCATTTCACCTCATGATTTTACCAAAGTGACAACCTCCCTTAGACAATTTTTTTTAGACAAAAATTTCCTCGAAGTCCATACCCAAAACAGATTATCCATATTAGCCGCATGCGAAGATCCTACAACTGTCGCAACATATAATTATAATGATATCATATGGCCTTTACCTCAAACCGGTCAAATGTGGTTGGAATACGAGCTATTAAATAATCCAGATTTAAAGGGTGTATTCTGTGTTTCAACATCTTATAGACAAGAACAGAATCCTGTTGAAGGTAGACATGAAGTTATATTTCCCATGTTTGAATTTGAAGCGCCAGGTGACTTTGAGGACTTGCTTAATATGGAAAGAGATTTAGTTAAGCACTTAGGTTTCACAGTTCCTGACTTCGTTGCCAGACAAATGGGGTTTGGAAATTTCATAACCAATGGACCATTTCCTGAAAAAACTTACGGTATGTGGTGTCAAGAATTTGATTGTGAAGAGTTAGATCACGAGCACGAACAAATGATATCTGATTCTCATCCTACCGGAGTTGGATTTATAACTAAATTTCCTTACCATACTTCTCCCTTTTGGAATATGAAAAAAGAAGGAGAACTTGCTAATAAATGCGATGTAATTATGGGAGGCATGGAAACTATTGGATCCGCTGAAAGATCTGCTGATCCGAAAGAGATGGAAGACCAGTTTCATACAATTTCCGATGGAGAATATGCTGGATTATTATTTAAATTATTCGGTAAAGAACGGGTAGAAAAAGAATTGAAAGAATTTTTAAGTCATAAATTTTTTCCAAGATATGGTGGAGGAATAGGCCTTACCAGACTTATAAGTGCCTTGAAGATATATAGTAATTTGAATCCAGATGCAAATGATAATGGCCGGCGGAAGTATGGGGTGAAATTAGAAACAGAAGAAACGGAGTTACTATAATGATTAAAAGTGATAAGGTCATTCCAATTTACAAAAATGGTTATGGCATTCACGAATTAATTAGAGAATTACAAAGACAATCCAAAGAGTTAAAAGAGAAAGAAATTTTGATGAAAAAGAAATAGACTTACTGTGGGGTGGCGGAAATGGTATACGCGTGCATTTGTTTAATGTATGTTCTCGGGCAGAGAATTTGCTGGTTCGATCCCAGCCCCCACAGCCATTCTTCAGTGTTGAAAAGATTATTTATATTATTTTTTATCCTAATGCCTCTTTTAATTCTGGGTTTTTTAAAATATAATTTTCTAACACATTATATTGTGATTTTTCTCCTAGATGTCCCTTATGATTTTTATATTCATTAAAAATCATTCGTGTGGCATCTTCTTTAGATAAATTTTTTGTTTCGGTCCAATTCTCAATCAGCCATTCATATACTGTTTTTTCCCAATCAACATAACTCTTTATTTTTTTTCCAGTTAAAAACTCTTCCATGAAAACAGGAATCTTTCCTTCTACTTCAATCAGAGCCTGATCACTATTAGTTGGACCATACTTATAAGTAGGAACCCATAATATAGAAAAAAAGTGTTTGAATAATTTTTTATATAGTTGCTGACACCTGTAAAACGTTTCTGCCATTTCATTAAAATATTCATTATCTAAAAGGGCCTCTAATATAACTTGCGGTAATTCATATGCATTTACTTTTGTTCCATCAAGATTTAATTGCATGCGACGATCCCAATGTGGTCCAACCATTACACACTTTCGTTCTAATACATAATTCTTTACAGAAAGTGATTTCATTCTTTGTTGATGTAAAAAGAAATTTTCTCTATGCCCTGATTGATACCATGAATCTAATGTGCCATCTATCTTCTTTGATTTTCTTTCTACTGTTAAAGGCCACATTTGACGTTGGGTTGTAAATTGCAAGAGAACAATATCATAGTCTTCAATCAGGCATGTCCTTAAAGCGGCTTCCATATTATTTTGTCCACCTCCTGGTGAAGCAAATAAATGTACTTCATGCTGTTGATATTTTTTTGCCAATTCTATTGGGAAACCCTTCCAAGCATTAAACCCTCCAGACTTTCCTAAAAGCCCAGGTTCACTAACACCGGCACTATGACTACAACCAATTATTCCAATTTTCATAATCTTTCACATGACAATAATCAAAATTATAAAATACTTTTTGATAGTATTCCAAGGTCTTTATATATTTTTTATATTCTATTTTCCAATATTCATGATTACAATAATATTTCAAAATAGGTTCCCAATGAAGACTCTTTGTAATCCTTATTCTTTTGTTCTTCATGAAGGACTTGCCGCTTTGTTTATTATCTATTTCTGATAAAGTCTTCTTCTCTTTAGCATATTCTTTATCTCTAGGATAAATTTTATCTTCAGCAAACCCAATACTTTTATGAAAGTCTTCATATATTAAAAAAAGAAATATTTCAGACCCCATTTCATTAAAAACCTTCCGGAGTAAGTGTTCTTGATAATCAAATCCATAACTTTTATCATCAAAGACTTTTATATTATTAAGATTAGCCTTTAACCTATCCTTCGGACCTATCAATACACGTGGTAAATCAATCATATATAAATGGATCTAAATCTTGTTTTTCTTTACCATAAATTTTTTCTTTAATTCTTAAATAATATTTAAGAATAAACAACGACACCCGTTCTCTTAGTGAAATCTTCGGCATCTTTTCTTGTGTTGACAATTGGTTGTCCTTTTACATTTAAAGAAGTGTTTAACAATACAGGACATTTAGTTATGTCCTTCCAAATTTTTAATAATGATATATGTGGTTCTGAATCAACTACTTGTAATCTTGATGTGCCATCTATATGAACAACACCGGGATACTTCTGTTTAAATTCTTCTGTTGCTTCTAATGCACAACTCATATAAGGTGAAAGAAACCCACCATTAAAATATTTCGGCACATCTTCGGGTAATATCATTGGAGCGAAAGGTCTAAATTGTTCTCTACCTTTTGTTTCATTTATTTTTTGTTTTATATTTTGGTCTCTGGGATCACCAAATAATGTTCTATTACCTAAAGCGCGCGGACCAAATTCACATCTACCATTTGCTACACCAACTACTCTTTTAATCTGTAATTCATTAATTATTTCTTTGATCGGATATGGTCCTTGAATATCATAACCAAGATAAGGAGTAGGATTAATATGGTGTCTAGCTCTTGCGAGAATACATCCCACAGCAGAACCAGAGTCACCTGGATTAGATGGAATATGAACACGAGAAAAATTATCAGATAAAAATCTATTGGCACTAACATTTAAAGCACATCCTCCCACAAAAACAATATTACCGGCTTTATTTAATTTATGATTACTAATTCTTTTTAGTATATCCCTAAAAATATCTTCATATACCGCTTGAGCAGCAGTAGGAACATCTTCGGGATGTATCTCTGGTTTTTTTGTCCATTCTTTTAATTTAAGCAAACCTTTATGCCAGGGCGATCCATTATTCCAGAGTTCAAATATTCTATTATAAGCTAGTTCATATGGATATGTTTGTCGGGCCGCGGCTCCCATCATAATATATTCTTCCTCATTAGGCTTCCAACCTGAATATTGAGTTAATGCTGAATACATTAGTCCTAATGACTTAGGGTATTTCCAATTCCATAATTTTTTAAATTTATGATCTTTAACATGCCAGACAGTTAATGTTTCCCATTCTCCTATAGCATCAATACATAATACCATACATTCGGTAAATGGTGATGTATAATATCCATAAGCGGCATGAGACTTATGATGAGAAGTATACTTCATCTTATAAGGATAAGGTAACTTAGGCGGCTTCCATGCTGGCTTCTGTCCCGCATACCATCTTCTAGAAACCTTTACAAAAGGATTTTCATAAAAGAAAACTTTATCAGGATCACCATATTCCTCTAATGCATAGTCCATCAAACTTTGAGGAATTTGAGGATCGTTCTTTTTTCTAGAAAATCTTTCCGCATCGGTTGCAAATAATATATTCTGTGTGTCGCTATCATAAACAGCTAGCGCGCCATCGTGTGATCCACAAGTAATACCCCAATGTATCATATTATATCCGTATCAAAAACTATATCTTCTATAGATTCATTATTAAATATTCTTTTAATATATCTTGCTAAATTTTTATGATTCGATTCAATAAAATGATTTGATCTCCAATCTTTAAATGAAGGATCATAATCGCCCTTTATCTCTGCTCGGGATATATCCATTAATGTTATGTCAGGTATAATAAATTTTTCTGTATTTTTTATACTTACAGGATTATATAAATTTTTATTATATGAAGTAGAGAAATATATAACCTTTTCATATTGTTCTGATAAAGCCTTTAATACACATCTAGCCTTTGTTGCCTTGTGATAGTCCTTATAATTTTCATGAAAATATCCTATAAATTTTTTATGACGGGAAAGATATTTCATACTAGGTTGTGAGAGCCAATAATCATTTTCCCACATCTTTATATCATCAAACACAACCGCGCCAGCATGTCCGGGGTATTGTAAGAACTCAAAATGAAATCTTCTTGGAATAGATTCGATATAAATTACTTTGCCTTCTCTGTGATTATGTCCCTTGAGAAATACATCTAAAGACCAATCAATACTAGACCCCGCTAAACCAAAAACAAATGAAGGCTCGTCTAAAAGATTGAACCATCTTTTTTCCGATGATATCCCTCCATCAAATCCATTGAGAGGATCACAATATGAATCACCGAATACGTGTATCATGAACTTTAAAGTGAGAACAATCTTGTTCGTGGTTTCCAGTATTCATATCATATGATAAATCAATACCTGTAAATGAACTCATACCATCAACAAATAATTTATTCCTAACATGGAGTCTATAAGACCAATCAGTTCTGACCTCTCTATACATATCCCAACTTTCTCTTTGAGTTGTATCGAGATTAAAGATCCATCTCTTATCATTAATACGTATTGTATGTAATCTAAACTTGTGCAGCGGTATAGATTTAGTATACATCTTATGTTGCCAATTACCTATTTCTGTGGAAACTGCTGAATAGAATAATTCAGATGGTGGTTTATATATCTCCTCAAATCTTATAGTGTCTATTTCATCTGGATGATATTGGGTTATTATATTATCTTCTTCAACATAAATCGTCGCTTTATCATACTCACAAATATCTATACACCAGCCTTTATTATCTTCTCTTCTCTTATACTTAGCTTCACTATTTCGCCATATTTGATCTAAAGGCCTAAAGAACCATGCTTCATCGGGAACACCAAGTTTATCTCTAGGAGGATGTTCTTCATCAAAAATATTATCACTTCTAAGATCAGGCAAATTCCAAGAAAAATCAAATAAAAATTTTCTAGGTTTATCCTTCCAATAATTATAAGCTGCTTCAGTCAATTTCCAGGTTGATACTGTACCGCCTGGTCCATTAAGAAATATTTCCATATCATTTCATATTAATTTAAATAAAAACTTTCAATATCTTTACTGGCACACTCCGGAGACAATTCAGCCATCCTTCCAATAATAGCATGTAACTTATCTATTTCTTTATCGCTCTTAGCAAAGAATTGAGATGACTCATAACCGTTCTGTTGTAAATACTCTTTACATTCTCTTAATTCATGTAATTCAAACACAGTTCTATCTACGCACAATTTATTATTTACAATAGTTAGAAAAGCTTCTTTATTCATATTAGTATTTAGATCTTTCCTCAATAATACTTTGTCTTCTTTCATTTTCAGATCTCATATCATCTACTGCGAGATTATTTCGTTGTAATCCAACTTCATTGAACTTCTGAAATCTTGCTGGGTTGCCGTGCCATAATGTTCCACATTTAAGGTCTGCTGCTCTAGTAATAACAGAACCCAATCCAAACATACAATAAGAACCAATAACATTATATTGATGAACGAGAACTCCGAAACCAATTTGTGTGTTATTCATAACATACACATGCCCACCAAAAGCTACATTATTACTAATAACACAATTAGACTCAATATAACAATCATGAGCGATATGAGAGTTAATCATCAAATAACAATTATCTTCTATAGCTGTTATCTCTGACCATGCGGTAGGCCTATTTACAGAAACAGCTTCTCTGAATATATTATTATCTCCTATAGATATCCTACCCTTAGATTCATCTCTTACGCTCTGGGCTTCTGTACCAATACAAGTATATGGTCCTATAATATTGTTCTCTCCTATCTCAACATTTCTCCAATCGATAAGAGCGGTTTTATGTATCTTATTTGAACCCACATAATCCCAATTATTTAACATGGTCATACCCAATTCTCCAGTATCTTTATATTGTATTTAATATTATATAATTGTTGTAATTTTGGTTTTCCGTGAAAGTAAATAATAGATGCGTTATTTAAAAGACTGGGGTCCTTCATTATATGACACTTATAAGAAAATATTCGTCCAGGAAAACCAACATCTATTCTAGGAACTCTACCATCTGCATTAAATAATTTTCTCATCATCGATAATTCTGATGGAGTGTTCCATGGTAATAATCTACAATTTTCTAAAACCCATTCTCGTTGACTAGTCCATACATCCCAAATTTTATTTGCTGTTTGATCACTAACAATACTTATGCCATTACATACTTCATTCTCTATCATTGGATCAGTCAATAAACCAACATCTAAAGGAAATGTAAGAATATCATCTATATTAGACATTATAACAGTATCTAGACCAATTGTTAGCCTACGATTCGTTGTAATATCTGGTCTATAAAACTCTATTAAAAGTGACCAACCTGGGGAGTTGGAATCAAGGAAGGGGATAGCACGAATTGGTTCTTTGAACTTATAGTCTTCATCAACTAAACAAACCAATTCAAAATCTGTTGTTATATTTCTCTTTAAGCCGCGATATAGTTTGTCTGCCCATTCAGCATTATATATTTCTGTTGAATGCGGTATACCAAGTCGTGCTCCTTTAAAGAGTGTACATATAATGGTTATCATGTAAGGAAAGCTCGAAATCAAATGGCGTCAAATCTCCATCTTCATCTAACGCACATATAACATTATATTCATCATCTAATAAAGATAATTCTTTTTCTAACAACACTAGTGTTACTTCATCATTTCTTTTCATAAATCTTCTCCTTTAATTATATATAAAGGAGAAAATCATGTGTCTAGCCCCGGCAAGCAATACACCTCCTTCGACCGGGAAAGTCGACATTATTATTTAATATTATTCATCATCGAAATGTTCTAAAAGATCGTTATAATCTCCTATGAACTTTCCATTCAAAATTATTTGGGGAACTTTTTTACTATTTGTTTCTTGCATAAGATTCCAAAATAGTTTCTTATCACTTTCTATAATTGTATATTTAATACCTTTTAGATCTAATAAATCTTTTGATTTGTCACACCATTCACAATCGGGAACTGATTGATGACGAACAATAACATTCCCTGTTATTTTTAAATTCATACTTCACTTTGATCCATCTTGTTTTATTAATACATGATACCCTTGCTCATATAATCTGGCGGCCAGATTATGAGCTTCATCTTTATTTTGGCAAAATCTTCTTGAAATTTTTTGGGGGTCGGGGACAAACTTTTCATTCATTTGATCATGATATTTTAGATGACTTGCATCATCTTCTATTCTATAATATTCAATCCAAATATTCATTTGGTTTCCATTTGGTGCCACCGGACGGAATCGAACCGTCAAGATCTTTCGATCGCTGGATTTTAAGTCCAGTGTGTTTACCAATTTCACCACAGTGGCGTTCACTGTGAAAATATAAGAATTGGTCGCTACAAACGACCAATCCTGGGTGTTATTTTACTTACGATTTCCAGCTAAGTAATCTGCAACTTGTGATACAAAAGAACCTGGAGGTAAGGGGGCATTTGAGCTCTCTTCACCTGGATCAAAAGAAAGATCATTAACAGGTTCTACTCCTTCTTTTTTTGCTTCAGGTGTATAACTGTTATACATATTCCTCTTAACACTTCTTAATCTCTTATCACGGGAATCTTGGCTTTCGGGCTTGGGCGGCTTTTCGCCGGCTGCCGCACTGAATTTTCCGGCTTGTTTCTCTCTCTTTTCTGCTGCCTTCTTCGTGAACTTTTCCCTTTCTGTGCTTCCTCCGTCATGCGCTGCCAAATCATGGTAGTCTTTTTGTTTCTCCATATCTTTGTGTGCTCCACTTGCGGCGCGCTTTAAAAGACCAGTTGAAAGTTCATCAACAGGTTCTACTCCTTCTTTTTTATCTGCGGGGATGCCTTGTCGAACTTGGCCATACTTCTTTGCCATTGCTCGGTTTTTAGCTATCGCTTTTTCATTCGCTTCTGGGTCACCGGTGATTCCTTCTTCAGTTTTTTTTGCAAATTGAGGTGGGACTTTTCCTTTTTTGGGTTTATCGTCACCATCATCGTCGTCATCTGAATCATCATCTGAATCATCATCTGAATCATCATCCGAATCATCATCGTCGCCATCATCTTTATCTTTTCCTTTTAGAAACTGAGGTGGAATTTTTCCTTCCTCAACTTCTTCATCATCATCTTCACTGAAAAGAGTTTGAGCGATTTTTAACTTCTCATCTTCAATTGCTGTAACTACTTTAGATTCTGCAATACTATTAAACTTCTCGTTTGCTGCGTGTAGTTCACCGGAAAGGACTAAATCCACCAGTTCTGACGCAGGATTCGAAGGATCTTCCATGGCCTCAGCTTGCTCTTCATCATTTACTTCTTCTTTTATTTCCTTATCCGACATTGATACACTCCGTAATATATTATCGTTTTGTCATTTGATTTATTTATATGATTTTAATATTACCCATTTAAAAACAATCAAAAATTGAAACCTTCATGGATGGGTTCATGTATTCCATCATCATCTAATTGTTTCCCCTTATAATCTAAATTAGGGGTTAGTGAAATATGATTATCATTATCTAACATACGTGTCCGGACACAATATTCTAGAATATCAATTGTTTTATCGAAACGCATTTGATATATTGTTTCCATTCCAATTAAAGCATTTAGTATTTTATCTTTATCACATTCTAAATCTTCCATAATATTTTCAGATAAAATTTTTATATCATCTAATATATTTGCCATTTGTGTAATAGATTCTTCGAGATCAAACCTATCATATAATGCGCCTTCTGTTATACTCATATTTTTTTTCTAATGTAAGTTAATTTAATATATGTCACAGGTTAACCAGACTAGAGGCCCCCCGAAATTCTTATACATTCTGGTTGGGTATATCCGGTGTGCTGGACGATGTTTTTTCATGTAGTCTTTGTCAGGCTTATTGCCTTGATGGTCTAGAACTTGTGTGCCGTAGCTATTGAGCATTTTACTTTCTCCTGCACCATTATCGTAGTAGTTCCAACAGTTTACTTCAGATGAAAATTCTTTGTCTGTTGTATATTTAACAGGGTTCCATGTCATGACTATTGCAATCCATGTCGTTTCATCACTAACATCTTTGTCTACTGTTACTTCAGAAGTCACAGCCACTTCATCTTTATGATCATCACCAGATGCATTCTTTGCACATCCACTTAGTGTTGCTACTAATACGATAGTAATTATTGCGGTCCACATTAATTAGTAATGTTATTTTCATCCGTGTGGTCTGGTTTCTGTATTTTTATATGGTGCTACATTTTCTACACATTGTCGAAAGGGTCTAGAGTTATTTTGATTAGACCACCTAGTACCTCTCTTATGACCATCTCCTGCATGTACCCAATATCCATAACATCCTGCTTGTCTTACTGCTTCACACCCAACAACCATCCATGTCGCCATCATTATAAAGATTAATAATAGCTTTTTCATCTATTCTCTCTCTTCTTTTGTTTTTTATTTTTTTTATATTGAAATAATCTTACCATTTACGTTACATCTCTTTCCCATCGGGGATTTGCATCTATATCGTTTTTAACAATTCCTCTTTGTTCCCCACAATGGGGGCAAGACATATTTTGACCTCGCCTATAAACCATATCAGTTGCATGACTCCACCAATTTTTACATTCTCCACAAACAAAATGATATATCTTTTCCATCGAAAATGAATGGAATGTCGGTACATTAAGGGGCAATTTAATGTCTTGATCTAATTGTGTTTGTTCTTCAGTCACAAATAACTCCGTTTTTCTAAATTGCTACCTTTGTTATTCTCGTCTACACATTGGTAGTAAGGTAAATGAGCGTCTTTAAGGAGCGCTCTAGTTCCTCTTTGCGGTGGGCCTTTAACCCAATGCCCAAAACATCCTACTGTACTACTGCAACCAACAACCATCCATGTTGCCATCATTATAAAAATTAATAATAGCCTTTTCATCTTTTTTCCTAATGGTGGGGAGAGATGGAGTCGAACCATCACAGCCTCAGGCGGCAGATTTACAGTCTGTTGAGCTCACCAATGCACAGTCTCCCCATTAAGTCGGATATTGTAAATTATATTCATTCATAATTTCTACTATCCGATTAGATACCTTTTCATATACATCTAATTCTATATCTGTTAACTTATCATTATATTTTCTTTCGTTCCTAATAAACTGTTCTAAGTCCCACATAGATAAAGCCCAATTCATTCCATCAATTGATTGACGATGTTGTTCTTGGTCTTCGGGCAGCTGAAATTCTAGAATTGCTTTCATTGGTTCAACCTCATTAGCCTTAATTTCAATTTCTTCTGTTCTTGTTCGGATTTCACTAGGCATCCTTCATCTTTTCAAAAATAGGAAACCAGGTTTCTGAATTATAAGATTTATCACAAATGTACATATCAAACCATGGTTTACCACCGACAACTAGTTCATGATACTTAGCACCCCATTCCTGTAATTGCTTTTCTGTATCATCATACCAATGATGTGGATCTTCTTTAAATGAATCTCCACCTCTACCTGTCCAATATATAATCTCATGACCTTGATCATAGAGATCGTTTACTATTTGAATTCGTTTCGGATACGGTTTCATATCCAAATATGTTATAGTATTATCTTTCTTTTCTTCTCTAACGTCTTCGCGATTAGTACAAATAGTACCATCTATATCAAAAGCATATTTCATTATAATCTCCAATTAAAAACAATTAAAAAACGGAAGAAGGGGATGCTAGCTAAGCGTCCCCTGCTTCCTATATCTGTCTACACCTGGTTATCTGACGTATATCATAACGCCCAAGATAAAGTATCATCCCCACACCGTACTCATTGATAAGATGAATAACGTGGCCAGCCTATAGAATGTCTATTCCCGCCCTCTATTATGACGTATACTGGAATAGATCACTTCTGTCCCTCCTCTCCTGGACAGATATTACCTCATTGCTTTTTTTGTATTCTCAATCGTTTTTTGAGCACGCTCAATTTTTTTATTTCGAAGGGTCTCTAATTCCTTTGAAGTTTTTGTTAACTTTTTATCTTCTATGATCTTATTTACCAATTTAAAGCCCGCTTGATGCTCTTCAATTGTCTTCTCTAATCGTGCAATAGCACCTTCTTGGCGGAATCGTTTATCTGAGTGCATCTTGTAACCTTTCAACAAATGCTATATGTTTTGGAGGACACTTTCCTTTATATTGAAAAGTATAAGTTCGCTTTTCTAAATCATTTAAAACCATCTGTAATTGATCGCTCGAAAATTCATTCATCTCATCTTTCATATCTTTATATTCAAATTGACCACAGGACTCACTCACAAATAATTTATCAAGAGCATTTTGATAAATTTGTTTACTATCTCTGTTCGCTGACATTATAGACATACGTAACCAATTTCTAATTCTATCAATATTATGATAATGATTAAATTGAGAAAGCCACTCTTGTATAAAATTGACTCTCTCCTGTATATCTTTTATTTGCTTTGCTTTTACCCTAGCAACCTGCCAATTAATATTCCACTTGTTTGATCTCATAATTATATTATACTATATTATAGATAAAAAGTCAAGAAAAAAATGGACTCGCAGATCGGATTTGAACCGATGTAAATGGTTTTGCAAACCATCTCCTAGCCGCTCGGACACTGCGAGGCTTTCCTTTGTCGAGTATTCCAACTTGCCTTTGCTTGTTCTTTCCATCCATTTTGATTAACAGTACCATCTGCAGATACTTTTGTGATCTCTCCACCCTTTGCAAGATAGGCTTCTACCATCGTTGATATGTAATTTCTATCTAATTTTGGTTGCTGGATTTTCGTTTTCTTTTTTTGTGTTGTTCTTGACATAAATCTTCTTTTGGAATTAATTGATAACCCGATTTATTATAAGCAATAGAAACAACAAAGCCATCGGGTGTTATGACTTCATGCTCCTCTTTACGAACCTCAACTCTTTTGAACTTTTTCATACGTTCAACAAAGTTGTCTGGAATTTCATCCAGCTCGGAAGTTCTATAATATAGTTTTGGTGTTTTTACTGCAATTGATCTCTTTCGACCTATCACCGGATTCAATGCAATATCATCTTCTGACTCAAAAGTACAGCCCGGTGCAATTCTGTGTAATGTCATAATATTTTATTAGTTACTTTTCTGGACAATATTAAGTATATACATTATATACCAATTCCATTTATCAAAAAAACAAAGGTATGAATATACAAATCCAAGTAGCCATACTGACTTAATCCACATATTCCTTTTTCAACTTAAAATTTCCTCCATAATCTAAATCACAATACTTATGGATATCTCCAAGATATGTGAGTGCGCCGCCATTCTCTTGCAACTCTCTATATTTTCTAGGACAAGGTTCTGGATGTGTAAACGCCAAATAAGAAAATAGTGAAACGCCCACTAGTATTAATTTCCATGTTGCAATTATCATCGTAGACCTGACCAGTTCAAATAGGGATCATCATACATTTCCCTTTGTGCTTGTTCTTTCATGTACTCTCTAATCATATCACCGCGCTCTTCATCTATAATGTGTTGAGGGCGATCATCTATATCTTCCATAGGTTCTTCAGCAACCTTCCTTGCGATATTATCTACCACAGCATTACTCCAAATATAGGTTATATTATTTTTGATATTCAACGACATGTTTTTCTGCTTCAGTAATTGTTTGAAAAAAAGATCCTGCTTGCTCTACAGATTTATTATTGTCATCTAATTCCCATTCGCGAACTAAATATTTTCCGCCTGGCTTTCCCCCGAACGTGCCGCAACCCCAATGGGCTTCGATATCTCTTAAAATTTCGATTGTTGCATATTTCATACTGAACCTCCATGGTCTTCTACATAAACTGCCAAAGTATAAAAATCTCTACTATTAATTCCTACTTTATCTATTTGACTGCCCTCCAGACATTCTATACCAAATGTTATAACATCCTTTGTCTTACCATATTTTATCATCAACCATTCCCATGCCTCCCAATAAGAAGCATTTAATTCTTCAAAACTTCTATTTAAACTTAAATCAATGTCAGGGACATCAAACTCACTCAAGTCTCCTGCAATCTCCGTAATCTTTTTAATCTGACTTTTATTCATAATATTCTCTCTCTTATTAAAACATATGTGCAAATGTTAAATTAAACCATTCGTAAACAAATCCTATCGCCATTGGAATACAAACCGGTGCTGCTGCAGGAAACGTTGAACAGTATAAACTGAACCCTCCCATAAGCGCATTGCCTGTGTCTGCTGTTATCATTCCTGTAACATTTGTCGTCTCGACATAAGACTGAAGAGTTGCTTGCACTGGCACACTCTTCAAAATGTTAAAGCCTTCGTTGACTGAATATGCTATTTCGTTTGGTTCTATCATTTTCCTCTATAGTGAAAAGGAAATCATGATGATCGAGTAAAACACTCCCATCAATATTGTAATCGAAATAAATCTAATTAATTCAGTTATAAACATAATCTCTCTCTTTGAGGTTAAGAATAATCACACCCTGTTTTTATCCTATATTATATTATATCATATCTAGCTCAAAAAAGCAACAGAAATGATCATCAATGATATCAATAGGATAATTAGAAACCGTTGATATCATTGATGATAAAAGATTATCAATGATTTCAATAAGATAATTAGAAGGGGTTGATATCATTGATAAACAAATATCTGTAATGATTTCAATAATGTAATGAAATTGGTAGATTACGCTGCTAATAGCGACGTTTTTTTAGGGACCGGCGCTGATTTTTTCCCCGATTGAGTTATATAATGAAGTAATAGTTGAACTTGGTAGACCCCTTCGAAGGGTTCTCTCCAATGCTTCAACTTTTTGGGATGTTGCGTATATAAAAGAGCATCGCCTATATTTAGCTTTATGGAATTGTCATCCATATATAAAGGCCATACAGACCCTTCATAGCTATCACCATAAAGGTAACCTGTAGGTACAGTAATAGATATTTCACATTCAGTTTTATCTATATGTTGTGATAATCGTGCACCATTTTCATACACAATATAAAATGAATAAGAAGGAAAGATCTCTTTATCAGGAAAGTTTCTTTGAACCTTTTCTAACATCGCTCTGAGCGACGCTTCAGTAAAGGAATCCATATAACCCGCATGCGTTTCATCACCCGGGTATAAATGCTTCTTTGTACTATAAGGAATAAAATTTTCGAATCGTTCGCGAAGAGCATATGTTGTAAATGCTTTACAATAATCCTCATCTAAGAATCCATTTAAAATTTTATACACTTATCTCCTTGGAGCTGATGACAGGAATCGAACCCGTGACCTGCTGATTACAAATCAGCTGCTCTGCCGTCTGAGCTACATCAGCAACAATAGTATCAATTGGTCTACTATATTTTGTAATCCAAAATTCTCTTAAATCATAATGCTCATGGCCCTTCCAAGGCATTGTTTGATTAAAATAAACCAGAGTTGGGACTCTCATTAATCTTGATAAATGGGCAATCCCACCTTCTGAACAAATACTAAATTTGCAATTCTTTAATATATTAGTTATGCAATATCCATACTGATCAAAATCATAATTAATATTATATAATGTCTCACTGCGATTCTCATTTCCTAAACTGGGAATGATAACTACTTTATATCCATTTCTTTTAAGGCTCTTTAATAATATTTCTAAATGAACCTTATTTACAACTTTATCTTGATGATGAAATGATTTTCCTGCATGAGATAGATATAACCATATAGCCACATAATCACCTGGTTGATGTAATTCTTTTGCGGGCCAATAATCATGAGGATGTGAACCATGCGGTTCTTCATCTTTAATAGAGTGAGATAAAAACTCATGAGTAACCAACTCATTTGGTTTAAAAAATTTTAATACTCTTTTTATCTGTCTATGTGTCCGGGGTTGTAGATGCCAATTAATGGTTGTGGGTTCTTTGACATTTATATATTCATATGATATATAATTTATTAAATCGCCGAACCCCGAACTAAATCCCTTACTTGTCCAATACTTGTTTATAATCATTGCAAAGACTTTTATACAGTTTTTGTGCATTATCCAACACGTGACTAACACTTTGTGACATATCACCCTTTCTCGATAACTCATTTATAATGTATTCCCCCGTATAGGGATACATAGCATTAATGTGTTTATTAACCTTATCTATAAGATGTTCTTGAGTGTACATTGATGTCTCCTGTTTATTAATCTACATTAACACAACCGACTATATGAATCCTTTCTACTTTTCTAGAAAGGTTTATTCCAGAGTGATTTACCTCTGTATTCATTAAATGAGCCTTTCCTATTTCTATTTGGTGAACTATTTTATTGCCATCAAGATCTTCTATAATATGAAAACTATCACTATCCCCAACTAAAGGGATATGCATTCTCATGCCGGGATCATGGTGCCAGGACAAACATGTTTTAGGTTTTAGTAACATTAATCGTGACCTAAACATTTTTAATTCTTTTAATAACTTATTAGTATAATTCATTCCTGGAAACAAAGGAATAATAAAATCTTTTTCTTTATATCCAGCTTCTGCAATTTCTTTAAATTCCCTAGAACCAAAATATGGATCGCCGTCTACCTTTATTCCTTGAAGCATAATTTGACATACATCTGGTCTCCTCCATGAAAGATTATCATCAACATGTTGTTCGACTTCTTTAAGAATTTTATCTACATCAATATTATCATTTAAAGACATTATTCGGCTCTCTCCTAATTGTACTCTTAATGGGGATTTTAATTTCATAAGTTTTCTTGCATCTTCGATTGTCATTGTTCCATCAACCAAACTTCTTTCTACTTTTATTTTTAAATTTTCTATATAATTATAAGGAGTGTTATATATTCGTTTCTGCATATCGTAATCAGACATGTTTAACTTTCATATATTATCTCTGTGGGCACAACATTAATATTATAAAGCATTTTTTAAAAAATGTCAAGGATTATTTTTAATTTTATAAAAAGTATATGTCCAAGTAAGTTCTTCTCCTGGCTCAATATCTTTTGATGCACCAATCCACCACGAACCATCTTCCATTAATATTTTATTGCAATTGGGATCATCAGAATGATTTCCAAATCCACCCAAAGGAGTACGAATATATCCGTCTTCACTTTTTTTTTGGGGATGGTGTATAACCCCAATTAATGAATTGGCTTTAATTTTTTCTGTTGCAAATAAACCTAACCCTTGTATTGCAGATTCTTTTATCGTTATATAATCTGGAAGGGGGTTATACATTTATGTTATCCAGGTGGTCTGTTAATAAAGGGTCTATATAATCCTTATAAGATTGATTTCTAACATTATCTAAAATAACTATTTCTCTTTTAAATTTCTTATAATCCCCTTTATGATCATTAATCGCATTTTGTATTTGGCCAACTAAATTATGAATATTAAATCTATACCACGCCTTATATTCTTTTCCTCTTATAGTTGCATGCACAGTATCTGAATCTGCCACAGTTGATATACCTGAATCTATTACTTCTATAAGTCTATCTAATGATTCTTCTAATAATTCTTTCGGTATATTTCTAAGAGCCGTTCCTCTATTATATGGAAACATTTCTGCAAAATGTATATACCAATCCGGGACTTCCGCTGACTTACATTTGAAACAAATCCATTCAATATAGTCAGCAGCATTTAAAACATTAATACCAGATAACACCATATTAAAATATTGATGTTTAATATTATTACAGTTAGTAAAGTAATGGTCCATACTATTATTTAAGTTTACCCAATCAGAATTATGTCTGATATAATTATAAGTACTTTGTGTACCGTCTATACTAAATGTGTGACCTTGTTCTTTAAAATTGTTTAACATATTTGCTAACTCGGGTGTAAATTGAGTAGCGTTTGTATGGAACTTTAAAGATGTATTTTTAGCAGTACCATCTTCAACATACTTTTCTAATACCTTTACAACTCGTCTATCATAAAAAGGTTCTCCACCAGATGCTTTTAACATTGTTATCTGATGTGTATTATTCATTAACCAATCAATGACTTCGTTAGACTCTTTATCATAGATAACACCTTTCTCATATGGCATAGCACCATTACTTGCTTCCTGAAACTCCCCATGCACTCCGGCCTTAATCATAGCATCTACATCTTTACCTATCTGATGAGAACTTCCTATATTGCACATTCTACAGGCTAAATTGCATAGGTTAGAAAGAGTTATGTCAAACTCAAATAAGCCATCAGTTTCTTTACCTCCATATAAATCAGAACATTGTCTAAACGATTCTAAACCTTTTTCTTCCATCTTCCAGCAGACAGTACATGCTTCATTCTTTATGCCATTTGTTAAATCGTTTCTTAGCTTTTCGTATTGGGGAGAATTAAATATCTCTAAGGGAGTTTTTCCTTTTACATTATCATTAGTAAGACCCATGTTATAAACTCTATCTCGCTCACCTTCCTCTTGCTCCACAAGATTCATCATCATGCAACAAGGTGTAACATTAATTGGTCTCTTACCATCGTCAGACCACTTCTTAAAGGTCATAGATTTAAATGGATAATGGCAATATGTTGGATGGTCTTTAGGATTCATATATCAAATAATATATCTGTCACTTCATTATTCTTATATTGATGGTGAGAATACATACACTTACTACAGACTTGACCAAACCCTTCAATATAACCAACACGGGCCATTATATTATCTGCTATATTATATTCTGTAGGTTTAGAACAAATCCTACAAATTTCTATTTCTGATTCTTCTTTTTGATCTGTACTATCCATCCGCGGCCTCCGTCAGTTGGCTTATAGGTTTTAACAGTTTCGAAGTAAAAATCTTTTTTCATTTGAGCTATCATAAGATATAGTTGGGCTTTTTCTTTTGACGTCATGATGTATTTATGCTACATATAAACTTATACGCCAGGACTCTTTACATTATACTTATTAATTTTTCTGGACATCACAAACTCATTTAAACTCTTCCATGTTTTAAAATACTTAACGAAGTTAGTGTGAGGGAAGTCTGTGGGTTTAAACTTTAATTCAATTAGTTCCATATCTTTCATCCTGTCACCTTTATAAATTCGGTTTCTTTGCCAACTTTTTTAGTTTTAATATATCCTTCGGCTTCAAGCATTTCTAAAGTTCTATTAGCAACCTTATCTACTGCTATATGCCAAGCAATGCGATATCCCATATATGTTCCTACTACATAAACTATTGTAATCCAAATAAAAAATTCCATTAATTATCTCCATTTTTGATCAATTTTTGATTCATCTATTCCCCCATGTTTTTCAATTACTTCATCAATAACTGAACATGGAACAAAAGCATAAACAGTACCACAAAGATTATCTTCATCTTCTGCGTAGGATGTAAGTAATGATTCTTCTGTAGATGGAAATCCAACTTCAGCTTCTCTATACTTATTTACTACGTCTCTTGGGGAACTATATAAGGATTGTCCTGCTTGGACAGACATTTCAAATCCATCTTTACAAATCACATGTGGATTACGAGATGTTGTAAAGCCTGGTATATGAGTTTTAACTTTTCTATATTTTTTTATAAATTCATTAATATTCATTTTCAAGTATTTTCAATAGGTGGTGTGGCGGTCCCAATGGGATTCGAACCCATGTTGCCGGCGTGACAGGCCGGTGTCCTAGGCCCGTCTAGACGATGGGACCATAATAATAAAAGATTTGTTGGGTAGAGCCTAGACTATCCCGAAAGATAACTCTTGCAAGGCACTCAGGCCTCGTTTATCAAAAGTCATCTACTCCCTCACCCGGTGGCACGTACCGTTGGTCTTATTGGAGGGGAGCTCTTAACTTCATCTAGGTAGATCACGTAGTCGCACTCAGTACTAGGGTCCGTCCCCCGCTCCTGGCTTTAGTGTCGTTTACCCAACAAATCTTAATCTTGTTTATAATGTCCATCTGACAAGTAATAAATCATCGCATCGATCAAATCGGGAGCACCCCAAGATATCACCAGCCATAATATTATCAAACAAACAATCATAAATCCACATATAGTGGAAACGTTATTTTCATTCATAAGTCATTTTCTAGTTCTTTTACTCGTTCCTTCATTGTAGTTCTTATATATCCTAAGTATGGTATATCATCTGGGCTATCACTTAGACGTTTTTCCCATAGACGAATCTCATCATATAATATTGCTATTCTAGTCTCTTGGCTACAATACTTGATAAGCCAATTCACCTTTATCTCATCCATATCTACTTCGGAGGTTTTCCACCTCTAAAATTTTTATTATTATTTTCTCTAATTTTCTTTTCTTCTTCTGCGAACAAATAATCTTGCTCATGATTATTTCTTACATACTCGTTACTCTCTGGCCATCCTGATAGCCAGGCATAAAATCTAGAATACAGTGACATATTATTTCCTCCTTTGGATATCATCTAGATAATCTACACCTTCTTTTAAGTGATCAAATTCACCTTCGAGTTTTCCTTCATATTTTTTTAGCATATCTTTTCGACGTTGTTTCACAGTCTTTTTTATAATATGTTTTATCTCTTTTTTAGTAGGCATTGTAGGTGGCTCCCTGAGTTTGAAAGCTGAGTTGATTTCTTTTTCTATAAGTCCTTGAACATAATCCCAAGAATTGTTTTCTGTTGATATACGATACATTATATCACAGGGTAAATATGATATTTCAAAATAGTATAAATGAATCCTGCTAAGAATATACCCATACCAATTTCGTGTATTCTTTTATTACTACTAAACACCATTGGCGCCATAACACATAACATAATGACTCTACCAATAAACTTGAGTGATTCAACTTCTCCATGAAAAAATACGAATAGGTTTCCAATGAGTAATAGTTGTAGCGACCATGCTAGACCTAGTATAACTTTATGATTTTTGTAATAGTAATCTCGTAAATTAACTGATTTGTCTTTATATGATTCGGGCTGTGGTGCAACTACTTCACTAACCATAAAGAACGTGAATGGTACTCCCAAATATAATAGAAATGTGAATAGGTTCCATCCTTCATTTGGAAAATAAGTCAAGTCTCTCAACGGATAAGAAGTCCACCAGAATAGTATAATAGTAAAAAAAGTTATAAAACATATTCCTGTGTGTGGCCAGTAAAATACAACATCATCATCTGGATCATCATTATGATTCTTTGCTAACAAAGAACTGTAATTTATCATTAACCTCACCATAGACAAACCTAATATCACAAAAGCAATCATTGACAAATGTGAATATGCTACCATTGATTTCCTCCCTCATTTAATCCTTCCAAAGTCGGTGATTCGACTTTCCTTTCTTTCAAATCGAGATTCATCTCCTAAATCAATTTCACAGATCTGTTTGATTAGAAGAGCCTCTACCCGTTTATATTCTTCTGTCCCTGGTTCAAGGCCATGTAAGGAAAGATGTTTATTTTTTTTTATTTTTTTCATCTATCTTTTTAAATTTTTCAGGATACTTTTCTCGTAAGATATCATCTATAGAGTCTTCAAACTCTTTACTATTTCTTCCTGGCTTATAAGTACAGGGAAATTTAAAATCTAAATCTTTTAAATCATCAATGAACTTACTGCATGCAGAATATATTGACATATAATTGTTTGTTTTCATATATATTTTTTAATCATCAGTTTAGCATTCTTTCGTACACCCTTGTTCGCCCTCCTTGCAGCAAACCTATTTCTTGGTGGACTCCAAGTGTTCGCGAACTTTCTACCTAGTTTATTTTCTTTCATATTCTTATTTATTAAGAATGTGGCTGCCCAGGCCGGGCTCGAACCAGCGACCCAATGATTAACAGTCATTTGCTCTACCAACTGAGCTACTGGGCAAATGTAAAGTGTTCCGTACCGTAACTAAATTACACCGTTGCAGGCACCCTAACATTTCAATAAAGAAACCGTTTGCACGGAACACTAAAATTATACATTGAAAAAAACCATGCTCGTGTCCTTGTACTTCGATACCTAGAACCTTGGGCCTGCGAACTTCTCACGAATCGTCATTGCCGCCCTAGTATATGCGTTAGGTAGCCTTTTGCACCTACATTTAACTTGGGTCTGTCAGACTTCCAAGACCGCAACACTCACACATAACATTCCTACCTCAGAGTCTCCGTTTGGGGGAGTAGCCCCTAGCCTTAGTTTACGAAACTTCCGCTACCTCCGAACCACCTTACCTACCTGAGAACGCTTAGGCTTTTTTCAATCTATAATATATCCTTCTCCCAGATTACTTTCAAGTTGTTTTCGAAATTCAATTTCTCACATAAGGTTTCATAATGTTCTAGTTCCTGTATGAGTTCATTGTTCGCACCCACTAGATAGTCAATACGCTTTAGGTACTTAGATTTTAATCGGTCTTCTATCGCCTTAGTATAGACGAGAGTTGCTAAATTATTAATCATTTTCAATTTGATCTATCTGTAAGTTTCTAACTCCATATGTCGCATCCACCAGATTTTCGAATACTTGATTATATAATTCTTCTGAACCTGCTAGCTCATTAATATGTTCGCCTTCATGAAGAACCGTCTTGGCCTGGTGTGTTGGTCGAAAGTTTTTATCCAACACATCGAATGCTTCATCGATCGAACGCGCGGTAATATATATGCATACGTATTCCATTGTCTCCCAAGTTCTCATCCAACACTGAA